>ERZ1673753.26-NODE-26-length-260607-cov-23.675623_pt1 | contig 260607 bp, 278 predicted proteins | sample MGYA00580201_ERZ1673753 | MGnify/ENA primary metagenome ERZ1673753 (study PRJEB41218, sample SAMN15661747) | gut metagenome | host: Homo sapiens | place: Canada: London | collected 2015-08-20/2019-03-30 | study: EMG produced TPA metagenomics assembly of... | reverse complement strand
CGGTATCTGTATCTGTGTCGGTATCTGTATCTGTGTCGGTATCTGTATCTGTGTCGGTATCTGTATCTGTGTCGGTATCTGTATCTGTGTCAGTATCTGTATCTGTGTCAGTATCCGTATCGGTATCGGTATCCGTGTCGGTATCGGTATCCGTGTCGGTATCTGTATCTGTGTCAGTATCGGTATCTGTGTCAGTATCCGTATCTGTGTCAGTATCCGTATCTGTGTCAGTATCTGTATCAGTGTCAGTATCCGTATCTGTGTCGGTATCTGTATCTGTGTCGGTATCTGTATCTGTGTCGGTATCTGTATCAGTATCGGTATCTGTGTCAGTATCCGTATCTGTGTCAGTATCAGTATCTGTGTCGGTATCGGTATCCGTGTCGGTATCGGTATCCGTGTCGGTATCGGTATCTGTGTCAGTATCGGTATCTGTGTCGGTATCGGTATCCGTGTCGGTATCGGTATCTGTGTCAGTATCCGTATCTGTGTCAGTATCAGTATCTGTGTCAGTATCCGTATCTGTGTCAGTATCAGTATCTGTGTCAGTATCAGTATCGGTATCCGTGTCGGTATCTGTATCTGTGTCAGTATCGGTATCTGTGTCAGTATCGGTATCTGTGTCAGTATCGGTATCGGTATCTGTGTCAGTATCGGTATCTGTATCTGTGTCAGTATCCGTATCTGTGTCGGTATCGGTATCGCTATTATCGTAATAATAGTTTCTTTCGTCCTCATCTCTGCCGATAGCAGTTACATCTTCAGGTCTGACAGGCTTTGCTGTTATTTCTACATTATTTCCCTCAACAGGATTAGTTCTGTTATCAGCTTCCGTATAAAAGCCATCTTTACCTTGTGAAATATGTTGACCATCGACATATACATTGTCAGCTGTAATAGTCATATCACCATTATCTTGCAATCTTCCGTTTACAACAGTTACCTTAGAATCTGCAAGCAGAGGATCAATTCTAGTACCTTTGTTAATATCTAAAGCCGTTAAATCAACTGATTGAGGTTTAATATTCCCGTTAGGTCCGTAATAATCCTGCGGGGTGTAAGGAACTGTACCAAGATGTTCAATATTTAATTCTGCACCTCTTGTTACGACTTTAATATCTTTTGCAGCAGTAATTTCTCTGATATTTGTATTTCCAGAAAATTCTGCATTAATACTGCCTTCACGCGAAATCATTGTACAAACATTAGTTTGAGTGTACTTATCATCCAGCCCTTTAATATTAATATCATTAATAGCAAGAACATCCATACCGCCTTTTTTATCAGTCTGGTTAAATGTTAATTTTTTATCGGAAGTACCTATTTTATCACTAGAAATCATTGAAATTGAAGTACCTTCAACATTTGCTAATTTTGAATCAGAAGAAGCATTCAATAAAGAGCCTGATTTGCCATTTTCATCATAATCAGAAATTAATATAACTCTGCCGTCAGCTTTAATCCTGTCAATATTCATATCCGAGCCGCGGCTTGCCATATTGATAACGAGATTTTTGCCTGAAGCTTTTGTATCTGTTGTAGTTGCATTAATTTTTCCGCCAACATTTACATTTACCGATTTATTAAAATCTCTTGAATTCGGGTCAACTCCTGTACATGCACCATCCTGACAGTTTCCTGCACCAAGGCCTATTGTACCGTCTTTAACATCAATAGTTAAATTTTTATCAGCCTTAATTAAATTAGCTTTAGTTCCGTAATTTAACAAACTGCCGTTATCAATTTTTATATTAACATCACCCGCAGATGACAGAAAATCTTTACCGTTTTTGTCACCAAGAACAACATTTGAATTTTTATTATTTATATTAATTCCGTTACCATTAACATTTCCAAGAACATTAATCCCTTTTGCACCGGAGTTATTTAGAGTAACCGAGTGAGTATTATTAGAAATTAAACCACCGTTTTCAACAGTAATTCCGTTAACACCTGAATTATTAACGAGCAATTCACCGTTCTTGTTATTCAATAAACCTGTTGAAGCAATCAAAACGCCATCACCGCTGTTATCAACAGATAGTTTACCGTTTTGATTTACTACAGACCCTGAAACACTTACAGAACCGTCCGTATTTGCAATCAATGTATTTCCGTTTCCATTGCTGACTTTTCCTGTTATATTAATACCCTTAGAACCTGAATTGGTAATTTCGATATTACCTTTACTGAAATTTTTCAAGGCTCCTGCAATATTAGTTCCGCCATCAGAGCCGTAGGACTTTATTATAATATTACCTTTATCATTTACAAATTCATTGCCTGTATTTAAGTTATCTGTATTAACAAGTTTGTTAAATAAATTTTCAGCCTGTCTGTTTGAAAGAATTTTTGTAGCGTCGTTAACGCCTGTCATAACAAGTGCATTATCGGTAATATTAACATTTGCGGCGTTGATATTAACATCATTTCTGGCAAGAACCATACCGTCAATTTGAACTGTTCCCGTACCCGGAGCACTTAGTTTTGATTCCCAATCTTTTATTAAAGACGGTCTTGATAAGTCACTTTTATATTTTTCATAAGCCTGACTGTCAGGAGTCATGACAGATAAAGTTCCTACATTCAATACCCCGCTTGTTCCGACTAACATTCCGTTTGGAGAAACAAATACAACATTACCGCCTGTAAAATCTCCGTTTTTGTTCACGGAATTTACTATACCTTGGATATTTATCTGATTATCAACAAGGTTTACAAATGTTGAAATGTCCTGACCTTTTGTGGCATTGTGAAATATCAAATTAGCAATATCACCCGCACTTAAATCAAAATCTTTATATTTACGGAAGCCAATATCACCATTTATCGCTGAAGGGTCTATATTAAATACGCCGTTATTTCCTTCTATACCGGTTATATTTGTTGCCAAAACCTGCAAGCAAAACGACTGTTGTAAAAAGAAACAAAAAGTTAATGCCGATGCAACAACCTTTCTTTTTCCAGCTTTTACCCTAATCATATTTATTTTTTCCTTTCAATTAATAATTATCCAGTCTTATAATTTTACCAAGAGAATATATGTTTTTCTATTATTATTACAAATAGTTAAGGTTATAAGAGCCAAAAAAATTTTTTCTTGCTAATTTATTAACAATTGTAAACACCAAAAACTATTGTTCACGGCGTTTCAAAACTGTTTTGGCCAGTCCCCAATAACAAACATAAAAAATAAACATTAAAGAAAGCATCTCAAATAATGACGGCAAATTGATAAATCTGCCGAATATAAAACATAAAATTCCAAACGGAACAGAAGCTATAAGCATTCTCAAAATTACCAGTTTAGGAAACATTAATCTTAAACCTGGCAAAACAATGATAACACTTAACAAGAAATATAAGAAATTTGCACATAATGTTGCAATACCGACGCCTTCAAGCCCAAACTTGGGGATTAATAATATATTCAGCACAATATTAACAACTCCTGATGCTAGTTTTATAATAAAATCAATATAAGTTTTATTTGCAAGGTGATATTGAAGGGTAGTGTAATCGGTCAACGCCATGAAAAACGTTCCGAATGCAAAATATGGTATTAACTTAAATGCAATTTGAAACTTTTCATTTGATGACAACATATGAACATAATCAGGTGCATACATTGAAATAATCAAGATTACAGGGAGCGCAATAAGAACATAATAACCTGCAAAACGTGAAATTAAAGGTCTTACGTCTATTTTTTCCTCATACATATTTATTATTCTCGGAATAGCAGCCACTGTAATTATGGAAAATATAGTCATTAGAAGCGGTAAAGTTAACCCGTATGCAACACCTACAATCCCGACTTCCGAAAAGCCATGTATACTGTTCATAATGAACTTATTACTTTGATTAATTATCCAAGCACTTAAAGAGGTTGCGGCAATAGGTATTCCGTATTTAAAAATCGGTAAAACAGAATGCCATTCTATTTTTTGCAGCTTAAACCATGATAAAATATTACTTTGATAAATTAAAAGTAAATCAATCAACGATATTGATACCCCCATCCCCAAAAGCAAAGCCATTGCTCCAAGATGGAAAAATTTAACAAAAAATATTGATAAAAGAATGGTTAAAAACTGATTTACAATAGTTGACAGCGTGAAAGACATGGATTTCAGCTGTGCTCGTAATAATTGAAATAACAACGCTCTTATAGCTACAGGAATTATAAGCAGCAAAATAGCACAAAAATATTTGGCAGGAATATGAAAAAACGCATAAAAGTTATTTCTGAAAACAAACGCAACAACAAACATTAAGAAAATATTTGTAATCAGCATTGTAACAAGGGTTGTTAAGTATTTAGGCATATCCTGCATCATCTGGTGATGCTTAAAAAACCTTAAACCGGAAAGCCCTACCCAATCTGAAAATATAATGCATAAAAAAGATAACAAAGCTATTGAAAGCGAATAAAGGCCGTATTGCTCCGGAGAAAGCAGACTTGTATATACCGGTACAATTATTGCATTGCCAAGCATGCCTATAATTTTTGACGGCGAATATTTCACCATATCTCTGAAAATTGCCTTTATCTGTTCTTTTTCAACTTCTTTATTTTCTATAAATTCCATTATAATTCCTATGATTAGTAATTATACTATAATTATTAATTATTGCAAAGTGCCGAATAAATCGTATTCATCAGATCTTTCAATCAAAACATTCTCCATATCGCCAGGTACAACAGGTTTGTCAGAAGATGCATATACCATGCCGTCAATTTCAGGAGCATCATGTTCTGATCTCATTATAACAACACCGTCATCCGTATAACCTTCAACAATACAGGATATAACTTTCCCAACATAAGCTTCATTTATTTCTTTTGAAATTTTCTGTTGTAATGTCATTAGCTTTTTATGTCTTTGTTTTTTTATTTTAGCTGGAACTTGCTGATCCATAGAATAAGATACGGTATTTTTTTCACGGGAATACTCAAATACACCCATTTTTTCAAAACGCATACGTTTTACAAAATCATATAATTCATTAAATTGTTCTTCTGTTTCTCCAGGATAGCCGACAATAAATGCAGTTCTTATTGCGACATTAGGAATCTTTGTTCTTATCTTATTTATTAATTTTTCATAATCCATTACAGGTCTGCGCATAGCTTTTAAGATTTCGGAATTACAATGCTGAAGCGGAAGGTCAATATATTTTGCAACCTTATCAAGATTTGCAATAGCGTCAATAAGTTCATCAGACATTTGCGAAGGATAAGCGTACATTATTCTTATCCATCCCAAACCATCTATTTTATTTAATTCTTCAAGAAGCTGAGGCAAAGCCTGCTTGCCGTACAAATCAATTCCATAACTTGTTGTATCTTGAGCAATCAAAACAATTTCCGTAACACCTTTATCAACAAGTTTTTTGGCTTCATCAATAATATTTTCAATTGTTCTTGAGTGATACTCACCCCTAAGGTTAGGAATTATGCAATAACCGCAGTGGTAATTACAACCATCAGCAATTTTTATATAAGAACTCGCACCTACTGTAATTTGTTGTCTTTCAATATTTTCCGGATAAATATATTCAGGTTTTTCTGAAACATGTTCTGCATATTTTTTATTACCAGCAGCCTGCTCAACAATATCGACAATTTCTTTTATATCTGAAGTTCCAATCATACCTGAAATTTCAGGAATAGCTTTTTTCAATTCTCCTTTATATTTTTGCGGAAGACAGCCTGTTACAATAACTTTTTTACCGTCATTTACGAGCTGCAAAATTGATTGAACCGATTCCTTTTCAGCATCGTGAATAAAAGAACAAGTGTTAACAACAACTATATCAGCGTCATTTTCATCTAAAGTTACCTGATGACCTTTTTGAGCAAGAAGTCCTAACATCAACTCGCTGTCAACCAAATTTTTTGCACATCCGTGATTTAACAAAGCTATTTTCATACAATTTACCTCTTTGTAATCACTTTAGCATAAATAAGCTGTTTTGTAATCACTAAACCGGCAATAAATAAGGATGCAAACTTTCAACGTAATAAGATAAAATCTTCTTACTATTCTACTGAAGAAACTTTATACTTTACACCCTGCTTTACCAGCATATTTATTATTCCCTGTGGTAACTTTGAAACGATTTCAGCCATTTTAGCATCAAACCCGACAGTATATGAAGGTTTAGGATTGTCCATACCGTCAATTTTTACGATTAAATCTACGACTTTGCGAACATTCAAACCACTTGAGCCGTTTCTTCTCGCGTTAGCTACCATATATTTCATCTCTTTGTCATAATTTTCAGAATTATTAATTGCATCTTTATTCAACTCAATTGATTTGTCCCATAAAGGAGTTGCTATTACACCGGGTTTTACGGAAACAACTTTCAAACCGCTTTCCACAGACATCGCATTAAACAAGATATCAAGTGCCCTTTTAGACGCACAATAAGGAGCTACAAACGGAAATATCCCAAAACTTGCCATTGAACTTATATTAATAACTTTAGCGTTATCAAGCAAAGACAAAAGTCTTTGCGTAAAATCCAAATGAGAAAAAGTATTAACCTCAAATTGTTTTCGAATATTATCGACAGGAAGTTTTTCCATAACTCCTGCAACAACACATCCTGCAACATTCACAAGTGTATCAATTTTTTCTGTTTTTGATTTTATAAATGCCGCTGCCTGAGCTATAGAATCTTTTCGTTCCATATCAATATAAAAAGGAATTGCGCCAATATTTTCCAAATCTTGTACATACTTTTCGTTGCGATAACCTGCAAATACAATGTTATCTTTTACTAAAGACTCTAAAAGCGCCTTTCCTATACCTGATGTAGAACCTGTTATTACATAAGTCTTTTTCATTGAAAAACCTTTTTACTAATCTGTCATGTAAGAATTGAACAGAGGCAAATACAATGCTAATGCAAGAGTCAATACAATACTACCGATTACGATAAGCATTATCGGTTCAATCATTTTTGTCATTGTATCAATAATACCATCCAGTTTTTTATCAATAAAATTCGTGGCTTGCATCAACATATCACCCAAACGACCTGACTGCTCACCTGTCGCAATCATAAACAAGATCATTTTTGGCATTACACGCGTAGAACGCAAAGCTATAGAAAGGTGCTGACCTTGCTGAACTTTTAATGTAGCAGTTTCAATTTTTGTTTTTAATGTATAGTTTGTAAGAGTAACATTAGCGAGGTACAAACATTCGATAATCGGAACACCGGCATCATACGCAACCTGCATAACCGCAATAAAGTTTGCAAAGTTTGAATACTGGATTAAGTCTGATAAAAGAGGGACTTTCAAAACCCATTCATCAATTTTTCTTTTACTTGGCTGCCACTTCATAATAAATGTACAAAAACCGAAAATAGAACCTAAAATAATAGGAACAAGAAACCAGTATGTCTTTAAGAAAATACCGGCACTCATTAGTGTTGCAGTAATCCAGGGAAGTTCTTTTCCCATTCCGTCAAACATTTCTTTAAATACTGGGAATACGAACATTAACATAACAAGGACGATAATAATCGCCAGGATGATAACGAACATAGGATACATAAGTGTCCCGATAACTTTACCTCTGATATTGGCTTCTTTATTTAACAATTCCAACAAACGTTGTAAAGTTTTTTCAAGTTCACCGGAATCTTCCCCTGCTTTTACAAGACCGATATAAATCTGTCCGAACTGGTCAGGATATTTTGCAATTGTATCTGCAAAAGTTGCACCTGCCATAATCTGCCTTCTTAATTCCTTTGCAACAAGTCTTACTTTAAGCTTAGCTGCATCATTTTCGATAAACATTAAAGATTCAATGATAGGAATACCTGATTGTGCAAGGATTTGTAATGTCGATGTAAAATCCATTCGATCCTGAAGGCCGAGCTTCTTCATCTTTCCGGCTTTGACATCTTTCTTTTCCTCTTTTTCATCACCTTTGGCTTTTTCTTCATAAACTTTTGTCGGGATAAAGCCTAGTTTACGAATACTTTCACGCGCCTCTCTTAAGTCAGCCGCGTCAACTTTCCCTTTAACAATATCTTTATTATTCTTAAGTGCTATATAATTATATATTGTCATTGTTTCTCCTATTCATTAACCACACCGAGAACTCTGACAAATTCATCAATTGTGGTCATACCTTTGAGTATATGAGTAAGGCAGGATTGGTGTAAAGTTTTCATGCCGTTTTTAACAGCAGCTTCCTCAATTTCCAAATCATGCGCGCCCATTGCAACAAGCCTTTTTATTTCCTTATTTATTGTCATAATTTCATAAACACCGAGTCTGCCTTTATACCCGGTAAAGTCGCATTTACTACAGCCTTTTGCTCTATAAATAGGCTTTTTCATAAATTCCTGAATTTTATCTTCACCGGCAATGATTTGTTTTGCCTCATCATGTGTGGCAAAGTATTCTTCTTTACAGTCATCACACAGTCTTCTGACCAGACGCTGGGCAATAACACCTGATAATGTAGAGGATACAAGATAATCTTTTGCTCCCATTTCAATCAAACGTGTAACTGTCGCAGCTGCGGAGTTTGTGTGTACGGTACTTAAAACAAGGTGACCTGTTAAGGCAGCAGAAATTGCAATTTCAAGAGTTTCATAATCACGAATTTCACCAACCAAAATGATATCAGGGTCTTGTCTTAATATTGCACGCATACAAGACGCGAACGTAATCCCTGCCTTAGCGTTAATTTGCGATTGATTAATACCCTCAAGTTTAATTTCTATCGGATCTTCAATTGTTGTAATGTTTACATCTTCATCATTCAAACTTTTTAAAACCGAATACAATGTAGTAGTTTTACCTGAACCTGTAGGACCTGATGTTAAAATAATACCGTTCGGACAGCTTACCATATTCTTAATTTTAGCAATATCTTCTTCCGTTCCCCCAACAAGTTTGATATTTTTATCATCGGCATTCAAACTTACAGCGGGAGCGAGTACACGGATACAAACCTTTTCTTTGCCTGACACGGGAAGCGTGTTAATACGGAAGTCATAAGATCCGTTTTTATATTTTATAGAGAAAGTACCGTCCTGAGGTCTTCTGTGTTCAGCAATATTCATTCTGGAAAGAACTTTAAAACGTGCAATTACTGAGGTTTCAACCTTAGGAGGGATATCAAGAACCTTTTGAAGCATACCGTCTTTTCTGTATCTTACAATATAGCCTGAAAGTCTTGGTTCTATGTGAATATCCGAAACCTTATTATCAATTGCGTTAGTAATAATCTGATTTACAAATTTTGCAACTGAACCTGTTGAATCCTTTAACTGCTTGTCAACCATATCAGCAAGCGATTCTTCAACTTCAAATTCTTCGGCTTCGCTTTCAATTTGTTTAATTACTTTTTCAGTTTCTTTCTTCTGTTCACTAAAGAAAGTATTTAAAGACGTTTCAAACTCATAATGAGTCATTAGGAGCTGTTTAGGGTTTTGCCCTGTTAAGTAGATAATGTCTTTTAAGACATCAGGTTTTACAGGAGTAACAACACCCAAAATTAAAGTTTTGCCGTCAGATGATATAGGAATAATTTTGTTATTCTTAATAAAATCTTCTGGTAGAATTTTTATAAACTTTTCTTGAGAAGCCAGCTGTTCAGGAGTTACAAGTTCATAACCCGTTTGCAGGTGAAGAATTTCCTTTAACTGGTCTAGTGTAATAAACCCAAGTTTAAATAAAGTTGAACCGATAGGTATTTTTTGACGCTTGCTTTCTGCTAAAGCCTGCAAAAGCTGTACATCATTAATATACCCTTTTTGAATAAGCAATTCACCCAGCCTGACCTGTTTTGAAGTTCCATCATCAACTTGTTCCTTCTGCATGTCCTGCTTTAGGCTTGATATTAAATCAAACAAATCCTGATCTGGCACCTGTATAAATTTAACCTGCTGCGGGAAAAATTCTTTTAATTTAAGGTTGATTACATCTTTATCAGATGAGGAATTAATAGCAACAAACAGGAAATTATCTTTAACACTAATTGGAACAAATTTATATTGTTCCAATAGTGCATTGTTTACTTTATTCAGTATCTGAAGATTGACACTGTTTTTTAACCTGTTTAGTAGTTCATTCATCTTATTAAATATTTTATTCTACAATGTTTCTGTATTTCCAGTAGCGTCTTCTGAATCGGTAACAATCTTAGGAGTAATCATAATTACCATTTCATTTTTCTTCTTGGTAGAAGATGTTGATCTGAACAAGGTGCCGATTACCGGTAAATCACCTAAAATAGGAACTTTACCAATTGTTTTTTGTTCTTCTTCATTAATTAAACCGCCTATAACAAGAGTTTCTCCATCTTTAATTCTGACATTTTTCAAATCAAGATTTCTGTGAGATAACAAAGTAGCAGCAATGTATTGTCCGCCTGTATCCTGAGCAGTAACCTGACTTAATATTGTCGCATATTCAGGTTTAATATTCAAAGTAACATAGCCGTCAGGACTTATAAACGGAGTTATACCGACCTTAATACCTGCATCACTGCCGATATTATAAGTTCTTGTCGCAAGAGTACCGCCTGTGTATGCACTCTGTTCCGTTTCTGTTGATTCGATATAATCCTGCGTAATGTCAATAGTAGCTTCCTCTCCGTTAGTTATTAAAACTCTAGGATTTGACACAATACGGCCTTTTTGATTTTTTACAAGGTAATTAATTGCGTAAGAAATATTAACAGGCCCGCTAAACGGCTTTATAGTACTAATAAGTTCCGGTTTATCACCACTTGTATCCCAAACTTCATACCCATTACCTTTAAGGAATATAGGATGCATAGGATCTGTTTTAGTCGTTTCACCGTCAAATGTAGCAGAAAAAGCATTACTTAAGAATGTCCAGTTATTTTGTAAAGTTTTACTTCCTTCTTCATTAAGCTCAATAATTGCAACTTCCAAATAAGCCTGAGGCTGCTTTTTGTCAGTAGCTGTGATAAAATCTTTTATCATCTCAATTTGTTTTTCAGAACCGCCTATAACGTTTATTGTACCAAGTTGAGAATAGTAAGCAACAGAAAGGTTCTGTAACCCGAAAGAAGAAACAGATCCGCTTAGCTGTCCGTCAAGAGTACAAGCAACCGTACCTGCATTAAGAGCCATAGAACCGCCGCCACCTGATGAACCGCCTGAAGGAGCTCCAGCTGCAGCTCCGGTCATAATACCGGCTGCTCCACCGGTTGCTCCGCCGCCATCATCACTTTTAACAGGCACACTTGAATCAGGGGCAGGAGAACCGCCGCCACCACCTGAAGAGCCGCCTGAAGATGCACCTGAAGATGCCGGTAATAACATATTACAAATCATATCAGCCATTTCTGCAGGGGTTGTATGATTTACTTTAAATGTTACGGTTTGGGGTTTCTTATCAAATTTTTCAACAATTTTCTTAGCAATTGCCACATCATTTTTTGTACCAAAAACTATCAATTCGTTAGTTACCGGATTGGTAGTAACAATATCAGTGTCAGATAGTCCGGGTTTATGCATTGCATAGATATTTTTATTCAAGAAATCGGCAAGAGCTGCAGCACTGATATATTTGACAGGTATTAAAGTCATATCCTGTTTTGCGAAGTTAAACCCGCTTGTGCCAGCTCTAGCAACAATAATTGTTTTATCATCAACAACATAATTCAAATCATTGATTTCCATAACCATATCAAAAGCAGTATTCAAAGGAACGTCAACCAAATCTAGGGTAACGCTTCCCGAAACAGAGTTGTGGAAAACAATATTCATGCCGGCTTTATCAGCAAACATCCTTAAAACCTGTTTTACATCAGAATCTCTCAAACTTATACTGATTAAAGGATTCTTTTTAATAAAGCTGACATCCCCTTTTAATCTGAGCGAGTAATCTCCCTCATCATCTCTTAATATAGGTTTGTCGGTATTACCGTATTGCACCACACCGACATTCTCCATTGCTGAAGCCGTCATTACAGCATTTGAAAAGACAAATGCCGTTAGCATTAGACTTGCAATAATTTTGTTTGAAATTTTATTTTTCATATCTGCTCCTGATTATTAATTTATTTTAAATTTAATTCTTTGTTACCCGTATTACTGCGGCTGCCAAATTTATTTTCGAGGTTAGAAACCGTATTATAGTTAATACCCTGTCCGGTAAACAATTCACCAACACTTGCTTTATAAACATTTGAACCAAACTGTACAGTAACAGTTTCTTTCCCAATAGATAATATTTTGTATCCGTTTATTATATCACCGGATCTTACCAAATAATCCGTTCCGTTAATATTCAAGATTGCTGACGGATTAAATTTATCAAACATAATTCCTGAGACTTTAGTTGTCATAATTTCTGTTGCAGTTGTATCAACAGAAATCATTTCCGGTGGCGGAACCAAATCTGTTGCAAATTTGGGTTTTGGTTTGACAACTATTTTTTCACTTTCGGGCAAAAACGGATCTGATCTGCCCATATCTTCTACAGAGAGTGAAACCATTGCACTGTCTTTTAAACTTTTCTGATCTGCAACTATAGCTACATCATCAGGTGCTATTGCAGCATTTACGCCATCATTGCCTACTTTAACCGTATCCTGCGGAATTTCTGCAACAGAAGCATCTTCTACGGAGACTTCTTCTGTTCCATTCTGCGTACATCCGGACGTATTTATCATAATAACGGTCAAAAGCAAAACAACAAAGCACGCTCCGATCTTCTTGTTTAAGTTCCAAAAGCTGTCTTTGGTATCTTCTTCATAAAACCTGTCAATAAAATTTCTGCTCACTTTCCACCTATTTCTTTTATATCCTGTTTTATTATAGTGAAATATATTTATTACCGTATCAATTATTTAGTGTATTTAATTCAAAAAAAATACATAATAATAACTAATTGTTATTGTACCATACTTTTAAAGCTATTGCAAAAAAGTCAAAAATATTAAGAGATTTAAGCTGTAATTTTATTACTAAACACTGTCTCTATAATAAAAAGAAGTATATATTTTGTATTTAACATTACTGAAAATTATTCGTAATAGTATGAATATATTCTAAAATTTGATCAAAATATTTCAAACTGGAATTACCATCTATTACAAAATCAGCGTAATCACGTCCGGGGACAACATATTTTTCTCCTGCATGAAGCAGATATTCCCACTGTTTTATTGCATTTTCTTCATTTTGATTACGTTCAGCTTTAGCCCTCTTTATAAATCTTTCACGTCTTATATCATTTTCGGTTTCTATATAAATTTTGACATCAAAAACATCTTTAACATCTCTGTACATAGTCGCAATACCTTCAACCACAACCACCTTATCAGAGCATATTTCAAGAGAATTCGGAATAGAAACACCTGTTCCGTTTGGAACATACCGCGGTGCCATAATTGTATTACCTTGCGCTAGAGACTCTAAATCCTTTTTTAATAAATCAAGCTGAAAACTTTCAGGAGCATCAATGTCATACCCGTTGTCGGTTAAATTATCAAAACTGCCATATTTTTTTATTAATGCAGAAATATCATTGAAATAATTATCTGTACTTAATACAGAAACAGGCATAGATAACTGTTCAATAATATTTTTTATCTCACGGCAAATCGTTGATTTCCCTGAGGCAGATTCACCAGTTATCCCGATTAAAAACCTCCTTGAAGGGTTATTTATCAGTCTTTTGGTAAACCTTGATATAAATGTCGGACTTACTTCTTTAAAAATTGGGGTTTCGCATCTCTTGTCGTAGGCAAGAATTTGTTTAAACTTTGTTTGGAGGTAAAACGCGAGAAGTTCTCGTCCGGTCTTTGAGTTGAAGTCAGGCTTCAATATCTTATCACTGGAATTCAGTTCTTTGTCAATTAATAATTGCATTATATCATCCATATAAATTTATTATGAATGTAATAATACATGAGAAAAAAATTTTTTGCTAGTGTAATATGAATAAATTTTACAATATCTAAAATTATTCATAAGATTGTTATTTTTTTTTCTTGTAATATAATAAACGTATCAAAAGGAGAGAGGAAATGGATACATTAACTAAAAGTGAAGGATTAATAACAAAGATTATCGGTCCGGTTATCGACGTTGAATTCCAACAGGGTGAATTACCGGAAATATATACAGCTTTACATATTCATAAAGATGACGGAACTTATGTTGTTGCAGAAGTTCAGCAAATGCTTGGCGGTAACAAAGTCAGAACTGTTGCAATGTCATCTACTGACGGGTTAAAAAGAGGAATGAAAGTTATCAATACTAACGAACCTATTAAAATTCCCGTCGGGAAACCTATTTTAGGAAGAATTCTAAATGTAACGGGGGATCCAGTTGATAAAATGGGACCTGTTGAAACAGATACTTATCTTCCAATTCACAGAGAATCGCCAAAATTAACGGATCAGAATACAAATATTGAAATTTTGGAAACAGGTATTAAAGCGATCGACTTATTACAGCCGTACCAAAAAGGCGGCAAAATCGGTTTATTCGGCGGTGCCGGCGTTGGGAAAACAGTACTTATTATGGAGCTTATCCATAATATTGCAATGGAACACTCAGGGGTATCAGTATTTGGCGGTGTTGGTGAAAGAACTCGTGAAGGGAATGACCTTTGGAACGAAATGAAAGAATCCGGCGTTATTGATAAAGTTGCGCTCATATACGGACAGATGAATGAACCGCCTGGAGCAAGAATGAGAGTCGGGCTTTCTGCTTTGACTGCTGCTGAATATTTCAGAGATTTTTCAAAACAGGACGTTCTTTTATTCGTTGATAATATTTTCAGATTTACTCAAGCGGGTTCTGAGGTTTCTGCGCTTCTTGGCCGTATGCCGTCAGCTGTAGGTTATCAGCCGACACTTGCAAACGAAATGGGTGAATTACAGGAAAGAATTACATCTACAAAAGACGGGTCTATTACATCTGTTCAAGCAATTTATGTACCTGCAGACGACCTGACAGACCCTGCTCCTGCAACAACCTTCTCACACCTTGATGCATCAACGGTTTTATCAAGACAAATTGCATCACTCGGTATTTATCCGGCTGTTGATCCGCTTGAATCTTCTTCAAGAGTTCTTGACCCGAATATTATCGGAGATGAACATTACAATACAACAAGAAAAGTTCTCGAAATCCTTCAAAAATATAAAGAACTTCAAGATATTATCGCAATCCTCGGTATGGATGAATTGTCTGAAGAAGATAAAGAAACAGTTAACAGAGCAAGAAAAATTCAAAGATTTTTATCACAGCCGTTCTTCGTAGCAGAACAGTTCTCAGGTATCCCAGGGAAATATGTAAAACTTGAAGATACAATTAAAGGCTTTAAAGAAATCATTGAAGGCAAACATGACGACTTGCCGGAACAAGCTTTCTACATGGTTGGAACTATTGAAGAAGCAATTGAAAAGGCCAAAACATTGAAATAGAAGGCTCGAAAACAGGAAGGGCAGACAAACAATATTAAAAAGGCTGACATCTTTCCTTCCTGACATCCTGCCCTTTGAAAGGTTATTTATGCATTTAAAAATAATTACACATGAAAAAGTTGTATTTGATGATGATGTAAATGAAATTTACACGAAAACGACTGACGGCGAAATCGGCATATTGAAAGATCACATTCCCGTAATGGCAGCGTTAGATATAGGCGTTACAAAAGCCGTAAAGGAAGGTGAAACAATGTTTTTCACCACAATGGGCGGTGTTTTACAGTTTAAAGATAACGAAGCATTAATTCTTACAACTACAGCTGAAAGCGGTGATGAAATCGACGTAACCCGCGCCCAAGAAGCTCTGAAACGAGCACAGGCTCGACTTTTAGATAGCAACGCTGAGTTTGATGCCAAAAGAGCGGAAGCTGCAATTGCAAGAGCAATGGCAAGACTTAAAGCAACTTTAAATAAGTAAAATTTTGAATTTAGGCTGAAATTTAAAATTATAGCCTAAATTCTATATGGATAATCTTTAGATATCTCCCATCCGTCAAAGTATATTAAAGCAGAACAAGCTCCCACTGCATGAGGGTTATCGTCTTCATTTTTACAAGCATTTAACAACTCTTGCCTGTCAGTAAGATTATAAGTTGCTGCCGCACCTGGCTTAAAAATAAATCCTCTGCCGTTTCCATAAATTATGATAAACGAAAAAATATCACGATTGTTTTCATTCGGTTTTGCCCCGCAGTTTGCGTCATACAAGATATGCATCATTCCTGCTTCTGTGTCTCCTCCACCCTTAAGCATAGAAAAACAGCCGCCGTCGGTGAATATATATACCGGCTGATTTGGATAAAGCTTTGCTGAAATATCTTTGCAGTAAGCCTCTTTTGAGCTGCAGCTTTTTAAGCCTTTAAAGTATGGAAACAGATATTTATTAACAAAAATATCCATTTCCTCGCCGTTGTTCTGATGGGCAGGAAATTGCCAATATTCCATAGCTTCATTCTCGTAAATCGAAGCAAGTAATGCATTATTGAAAGTAGAGTAAAATTTCTTTAAACGAGCTACAACTTCCTGTTTTTTGTAACTTTCAACAATAACGGGTAACGTTAAAGCCGCAACCACACCGATAATTCCTAAAGTAATCAAAACCTCTGCTAAGGTAAATGCATGTTTAGTAGCTACAGAATTGCCCCCCCCCCGAGCACTACGTGCGTAGGCACTTCAACACAAGCTTTATAAAACTTATTAGATCTATATGCCTGTTTTGCGTTTAATCTATTCATATTTGCTCCTTTCTCAATATCATTAAATATAAACTATTTACACAAATTTTTCAATATTTTTGTAAGATTTTATACTTGTTATATAATAATTGTATGGAAAAGACTTTATATCAGATATTCAAAACTTTTTTCAAGGTCGGGACTTTATTGCTGGGCGGCGGATATGTAATTTTACCGCTATTGCAATCCGAGCTTGTAGACAAAAAAAATTGGATAAATGATGATGAACTATGTGAATATTACGCATTAAGCCAGAGCGTCCCCGGGATTATTGCCGCAAATACCGCAATTTTTGTAGGATATAAACTTAGGAAAACTGCAGGTGCATTTGCTGCTACACTTGGTATTGTCATGCCTGCATTTATATCAATAATAATAATTGCAAGATTGTTGGAAGAAATTATCAGGCTTAAATTTATTCAAAGTATATTTTGGGGCGTAGGAGTAGGTGTTTTGATATTGATATTTCTTGCAGTTAAAGAAATGTGGAGAAAAAGCATTGTCGATAAATTCACATGCTGGATATTTTTTATCACCTTTATATTATCAGCCTGCTTCAAAGCTCCGCCTGCAGCTTTGATAATTCTAGCAATTTTTATCGGTTTATGGCTGCCGTTTCAGAAGAAAATAGAATATGGAGATAAGGAAGAATGATGATATATTTAAAATTATTTTTAGAATTCTTTCATATAGGTCTATTCTCATTCGGCGGCGGATATGCAACCTTACCGTTTTTATACCATATAGCTGACGTTCAAAAATGGTACACAACCAAACAGTTGTCAGATATGATTGCTGTATCTTCTATTACTCCCGGACCTGTAGGCGTTAATGTTGCAACATTTGCAGGATTTACGACAGCAGGCATTCTTGGGGCGCTTGTAGCTACTGCATCGGTAATCCTGCCGTCATTAATTATAATAATTATCATTTCAAAACTTTTAGAACAGTTCAGACACAATAAATATGTTCAATCTGTAATTTATACTTTAAAACCGGCAGGCTGCGGCTTATTAGCGGCAGTTGGCGTTGACATGTTTCTAAACAATATTAACCTTTTTGGAATGATTCTTCTTGCAGGATTATTTATTGCAAGTATTACAGAAAAAAGAGAGCCGCTATTTTATTTGGGAGTATCTGCATTAGTCGGTTTAATTGCCGGATTTTTTAACCTGACAGGTTAAACATTGACATTAATATAAGAATATGAAATAATAAAAAAAAAGGAGGCTAAAATTATGAATTTTAAAGCGTTAAGGGTCGCCCCCCCCCGCGAAGGTCGCTTGTCCTAAGGGGTTACACGAATTTACACAGATAAAAGGGGCTGCGCACTCAGTCAACAAAAAAAATAATGTCCGCTATGCATTTACACTGTCTGAAGTCTTAGTTACACTTGGGATTATTGGAGTAGTTGCGGCGATGACAATGCCGTCATTGATATTAAATTTTCAAAAAAAGTGCTTGGAGAACCAGTTCAAAAAATCTTATTCAACAATTTCTCAGGTTGTTCAATTTATTGTACTTGAACGCGGAGAGGGATTAAATAAACAATTTTGCAACTATGATAAAACTAACGGTTACACCGAGCTGACAGCTTTTCGACAATTATTTTATAAAAAAGCCAATGTTATAGGAGATATTGAATATGATAGAGTAAAAAATTATAACGGCACACAAAGTTATAAAAATGGAGGAATTGATTATCCGATACCTGACAGGCTTATGAAAGACGGAACAGCTGTAGGAACAACAATTACTAATTCTAAAATTTATATTGTTGTAGATATAAACGGCCCCAAAAAAAGACCTAACCAATACGGTCATGATATTTTCAGGTTTTATATTGATGATAAAGATGCTCTTCGTTCTTCAAAAATGAGTAAACTTTATACGGAAGAAGAGTTAAAAGATGAGATTTGGGCAGATATGATGGGAGAGCCCTGCACTATAAAATCCAAACAGAAAGGAAATGGTATAGGGTGTTCTTATTACGCATTCAATGATATCTGTCCTGATGATGAAACTAAAGGATACTGGGAGTGCCTGCCTCATTAGTCCTTATTATTCATTCTGTATTGCAATGCCTGCATTAAATGCGTTTGCTGAATATTTTCAGAGCAGTCAAGATCTGCAATAGTTCTTGCAAGTTTTAGAATTCTGTCATATCTTCTGCCTGACAGCTGATATTTAACAGCAGCTGTTTTTAACAAGGTTTCACTGTTTTTATCAATTTGACAATATTTTTTAATAAGTTTGGATGTCAGCTCAGAATTTGTAAGAATTCCATCATCTTTGTAGCGCAAAGCTTGTATCTGTCGCGCTTTTATAACCCGTTTTCTTATATCTGCAGAAGTTTCATTCGACGGCTGCGTGTTAATAAGTTCTTCCGCAGTAAGCCGTGGAACATCTACATGCAAATCTATTCTGTCAAGCAAAGGTCCTGATAGCCTTGATTGATATCTGCTGATTTGAAATTCAGAGCAGGTGCACTGTTTCTCTTTATCACCGAGATAACCGCACGGGCAGGGATTCATTGCACCGAGAAGCATAAATTTTGCAGGATATTTTATAGAATGTTTTGCTCGTGAAATTACTATTTCACCGTCTTCAAGCGGCTGACGTAAAACTTCCAAAACATTGCGCGGGAATTCTACCATTTCATCCAAAAATAAAACACCTCTGTGTGCAAGAGTAATTTCGCCCGGTTTAGGACTTGAACCGCCTCCTATTATACCGTTTGCAGATGCTGTATGGTGAACAGCCCTGAATGGTCTTTTAATCATTAAAGGTTCATTTGAAGATAAAAGCCCGCAAATACTGTATATTTTAGTAAGTTCAAGCGCTTCTGAAATTTCTAAAGGAGGCAGAATTGAAGCAAAACATTTTGCCATAAGAGTTTTTCCTGATCCCGGTGAACCTGTCATAAGCATATTGTGAGCTCCTGCTGCTGCAATTTCTAGGGCACGTTTTGCTTTTTGCTGTCCTTTTACATCTTTAAAATCGTAAATATATTCCTGCTTTGCTCCTTCTGTTAAATATGCGTTAATATCTATAACAGTAGGTTTAATTTGTACATCTGCAAAATGATTTACAACATCAGCAAGACAGTATGCTCCCAAAATATTTACTCCGCCTGAAAGCGCTGCTTCCTGAGCATTAACCGCAGGAACAAAAACATTCTTTATCCCAGCATCTTTAAGTCCCAAAATTAAAGGTAAAACACCGTTAACACCGCGAAGAGTTCCGTCAAGAGAAAGTTCTCCAATAAAAGCATAATTTTTAATTTTTTCTTCATCAAGGACACCTTCTTCAGCCAAAAGTCCGACAGCAATAGGAAGGTCAAAATTAGAACCCTCTTTTTTTAAGTCAGCAGGAGCTAGATTTATAACAACTTTTTTTGCAGGGAAAGTAAAACCGGAATTTTTAATTGCAGAACGAACTCTGTCACGCGCCTCATTAATTGCCGCATCAGGCAGCCCGACAATAGAAAATGCAGGAAGTGAATTCAAAACATCTGTTTCCACAGATACCTTATAAGCCTCCAATCCTATTACCGCTCCTGTTGTTACTTTATTTACCATACAAATATACTACTACAAATATTTTTATTGTATAATCGGATTATGAATATTCTAGCAATAAATTTCGGCGGAATAGGAGATGAAATTTTTTTCCTTCCGACTCTGATATCATTAAAAAAAGAATACCCCAAAGCCAAAATTACACTCGCACTAGAACCGAGAAGTAAAAGCGTTAAAGACTTAACTGATGTCATAGATGATTTATTTCTTATTGACATAAAGGGAAAAAATAAATATACAGAACTTTTAAAACTTGTATATTTAGCCCGTAAAGGGAAATTTGATATGGTTATATCATCAGGCGGAAACAAATTAATAAGTATCCTTTTGAAACTAACAGGGGTAAAAAAGAGATACGGCTATGACACTGGTAAGTTAAGCCAAATTTTACTGACAAAAGCTGTTGCTCTGAATAAAAATCAATATGCCTGCGCAATGTATCATGACTTGGTAACTCCGATTACAAATCATAAAACATATCTGCCTGAAATTAATGTTGAACAACAGAAAAAAATACCTAACTCTGTATTAATCCACCCCGGAGTTAGCAAAATGAGCATACAAAAAGGTATGATTAAAACAATTTCGGCAGAAGTTTGGGCCGAAACCGTAGATTTACTTATCGAAAAAGGCAAACATGTAATTTTAGCAGGCGGCCCTGATGATAAAGAAGTTATAGAAACCATCCGCAATAATACAAAAAATAAAAATTTTGAAGATTATTACGGAAAAACCAAAAATTTAAAAGATTTAGCAGTATTAATAGGTAAGGCAGAACAATTTATATGTTCTGATTCTGCTCCGCTTCACGTTGCTGTTGCAATGAAAACCAAAACTTATGTAGTTTTCGGTCCGACAGATGATAATAAATTAATTCCAAAATCAGAAAACGTAATTGCAATAAAAGCACAAGATAATTGCCCTATAAAGCCTTGTCTTTGGGAACACAGACAGACTACCTGCGAAAAATTAGACTGCTTAAAAATAACCCCAAAATATATTACAGACTTGATGAATTAAAAGAAAGGATTAAAATGCAAGTTACAACAAAATTACAACAAACCCCACACCAATCATTTCAAGCATTAAAATACGATAAGAAGCTTACTCCAGAAATAGTAAAACAAACAATTGAACAATCTAAAGCATTACAAAAATTCGGCAAAAAATACAATGCTAATATTGATTATATTCAATTATCCGCAAACAAAAATGAAATACATCCAGCCTTTTTGATTAGCAACATAATCCCTAGAGGCATACAAAAAATAATAGATAAAATAAAACATATTAATTCAAAAAATCAGTTTATATACATATCTACAAGAGGGACAAAAAACGAAGATTTACATAAAAAATTAACTTCAGTTTCTGAGAATTATTTAATAAAAAAATATCAAAAAGCTTTTTCTACAAAACAACAAGAACTGTAACAACAGTTCTTGTTATTGTATAACAGCTGCTTCATTATTATACAATTCTTCAAAAATTTTGCGCAGTAAATGTTTATCAGAAATTATTTTACGCAGCTCTCTCAAACTTTCAGCATTTTTTGAATTTTCAAACCACAATTTCATATAACCGTCTTCAGAATACTTTTCTTTCATGTGGTTAAGAAGATTGCCCCAGTGGTGTTCTTTATCATTTGAAGGAGAATTTGCAATTGAATATTGGATTGTACGTTTTATAATTTTTAACGGAACAATATCCCTGTCTGCTTCTGCAACTATTTTCCCGTAAATACTTCTCGGAGGATTTTTTGAAGAAGCCCTGTGATCTTCAACAGCTTCTTTCATTAATCTTATTTCTTCTTGTGAAAACCATTGCTGTAACTGCATGTCAGCCTCAAGAAATTTTCCTGAAATCAGGTGATGAAATTCACGTCCGGCACATAACCCTAAATCATGGTAAGCAGCTATAACATAAGCTAACTCAAGGTTTACATTACAACTTGCAGCAAGTTTTAAGCTTTCTTCAATTACAGTTTTTGCATGCTCAATTCCATGACCTTTATCAAAAAACGCGTATTTAGGTATTATATTATTTTCTATATATTCTTTCAATTCTCTATTTAACATATAAAAAATATACATTAAAAATCTTTCTGTCTCAAGGTTTATGGTAGATTTTTGAAATAATTAGCGTCAGTAAAAGCTTTGTATGCGCAGGCTGCACCATTCAAATTATGAGTTGAAGTTTTTGAACAATAAAGATTTTCATTAGCATAATATGTTCCCGCTGCTCCCATAGGCACAATCTTTCCCGAATCATTAAGAATTTGAAACGTAAATAAATCATGTCCCCATTTATTAGGTTTTTTGTTATAGCCGTTAACATCAATACTTATAATTATAGGTCTGACTCCATCGTTATCAATTAATACAAACATACCATCAGACAACATAAATTGCCCCTCGTCGAACAAAGCGTTCCATGCATCACTACTGCCGTTATACGTTTTATAAACCTCCGAAAGCCTGTCTAAAACACCATCATCATCTTTTCCGAGAGCTTCACAATCTTCCTGACCGCAATCTTTTAGCAAATTAAGATAGTTTTTAAAAACAGGAGCAAATTTATCAATACCATAATTTTCTTGATTAGCAATAAAGCCTTGTTCTTCATTCATTCTTGCCAATGCTTGCGATAAAACACTGTAACCTTTTTTCATCGCGGTTTCATACTGTTTTTCTTTGATATTATTAATCACTGCAGGCAGCATTAAAGCAGCAACAACGCTAATAATACCAAGTGTAATCAGAACTTCTGCTAATGTGAACGCCATTCTCATAATTGTTAATTTCCATATTATTATATTACTAATTAGTAGAATACTACTAGCATGTATTAGTTTACTCGCTTAAATAATTATTGTCAAGCAATATAATTTTTATATGAAAGATGAACGCAATAAAATATTTGCCAGAAATCTCAAGGCTGAAAGATACCGTAAAGGCATAACACAATCTGAACTTGCAGAGTTCACAAATGTCAGTGAAAGTACAATAAGCCTTTTGGAACGAGGTGTGCAAACTCCATCCATATTTTTGGTACATGATATTTCGAAAATTTTGGGTATTGATATAAACGACTTATTAAAAAATGTTCCTTAAATCCCAACACTCAATCCTGCACAAAGATTTATAGATTGCCCAGTAATTCCTTTTGCATCTTCCGAAATTAAATATTTACAAAGTTTAGCGACTTCTTCAGGCTTCACAAAACGTTTCTGAGGAATTGTATCAATTATTTCCTCTTTAGAAAATTCACTGTCATCAATAGAATTCATCCCTAGTTCTGTTTCAACCCAACCCGGATTTATTGTATTAACAGTAATTTGATATTCGGCAAGTTCAAGGGCAAGAGCCTTAGTAAGCCCGATTAATCCTGCTTTTGACGATGAATAAATACTAGCATAAGCTTCGCCCATAACTCCGGAAATTGAACCAATATTTATAATTCGCCCCCATTTTTGACTTTTCATATACGGAATAACTTGTGAAATAAGATAAGCAGGGGCAATCAAATTTGTCTGATACAACCTTTGAATATCGGTAATAACCATATTTTCAAGATTTGAATAAATATATTCACCTGCATTATTTATAAGAACATCAATATTTTTTTCTATAATAAATTTTGCAAGTTCATTTATATCTTTTGACAAGTCGCACACACAAAAACCTTTTGCATTGCAAGCCACAAGTGCCTGCTCATTTCTACCGGTAACAAAAACTTCTCCGACACTTTGAAGTTCCTGCGCAATTGCATTGCCTATTCCTTTTGAAGCTCCTGTTACAAGTATATTCATAATTTATACTCCTTTAAAAAACTCTGTGTAATATATGATGCCATAAATATTCCAGCGCAGCTTGCCACAAACGGAGTTGACGAGGGCGTAATTTTTGTAAATTCAATATCTTCACCACTCTTTGTCACAATTTTTTCAGAAGAAGAAATTTTTTCCTGAACAAAAGGCTTTTCACGGCTTGCAACAACAGTAATACCTTTATCAATTCCGCGTTTTTTAAGCTGATAAATTATATTAGATACAAACGGTGCATTTTTATTCTCAATTTCCGAAATATCAGATATATAAAGTTTTGACGGGTCAATTCTATTACCCGCTCCCATCGAACTTATAACAGGAATATTATTTTTAATGCAATATTCCAAAAGCTCAATTTTTGAACGCATCGTATCAATGGCATCTGCAACGAAATCAATATTTGATAAATCTAAATTACCTGTATAAAAATCATCAATAACATTAAGCTTTATATTTGGATTTATATCTTTAAGCCTTTTTTCAAAAAGCATTGCCTTATTTTGACCTACCGTTGATTGCAAAGCAACAAGCTGCCTATTTATATTTGACACAGAAACGTTGTCAAAATCTATTATTGTTAAAGTGCCGATACCTGCGCGAGCAAGAGCTTCCGCACAAAAACCGCCGACACCGCCAAGCCCGAAAACCGCAACATGCTTTAAGGAAAGAAGATTTTGATTTTCTTCTCCCCAAAACAATTTATTCCTTGAAAATATTTCGTCCATATTATTTAATAATACCAAAACCTAAAAGGAACGTGCAAATAAGAAATACAGCAGAAACTATTGCAGTAAGTTTATTTAACCCTTTTTCTGCACTTTTTTGAGATGCGAAAACATGAGATGCCCCGCCAATCCCTGCTATGCCGTCGCCTTTTGGGGAATGTAATAAAATTAAAATTATTAACAATAAAGCTGAAATTATTTGTATTGCCCAAACAAAATTTAATAACATTTATTTTTTCTCCTTTTTCTTAGAAATAAAGTGGGCTCTTTTTGAATTCAATTTGATATTTTCGAATGTATATAATCTTGCTGGTCTTTTTGACGAAGATTTTGTAAATTCTTCAAGTTCAATCAAACCTTCCGTTGAAAGAGCTTTCTTTCTAAAATTACGCTTATCAAGTTTTTTACCCATAATTAACTCGTAAGCTTTCTGCATTTCGGTTAACGTAAATTTTTCATTTAAAAGCTGGTATGCTACAGGACATAATTCCAATCTTTCACGCGTTCTTTTTAATGAATATTCAATAATTTCTTTGTGGTCAAATGCAAGAGGCGGCAAATAGGAAATCTTATGCCAGCCGAGTTCTTGAGTCGGGACAATTTGAATATCTTCAGCTCTGACAAGAGCAAAGTATGCACATGTTATAACTCTGGCATTAGGGTGACGCAGCGGATCTCCGAATGTGTATAACTGTTCAAGATATACATTATCAATATTTGTACGCTCTTTTAACACCCTCAATGCTGCCTGATCAAGATTTTCAGACAATCTTACATATCCGCCGGGGATAGCCCATTTATCTTTAAACGGTTCATTAAGGCGTTTCACAAGCAGAACCTGCAAAGCGTCATTTTTCATTGTAACTATAACTACGTCTACCGTAATTTCATGAGTCTTTGTTTCGTTAAAAATCATAAATTTCTCTGTCCCTAAGATATATAATATAATAAAAATAAAAATTTACATTAGTTAATAGTTATTTTGTATTAACAAATTTTAACATGCATAAAAATTTTTAACAATTTGCTTTAATACAAATACTTTATATATATACGGGGAACAAATTCAGGGATAAAAATGAGCATTTATAACTGGGGATTTAACAGCTTATATATAAACAATAATTTTATGCCTATGCCATATTGGGGCTGCTGCGGGTGTAATGCTTTTAATTCCGGCTTCAGGTTTGGAATATTTAATTCTCTGTTTAATTATATGATGCCGCAAATGAATTTTAATTTATTTGCATTTCCTCAAACATTTGCAATGCCTTTGTTTACCCCTTATAACAACATTTTTGCAGCACCTGCTTATGTTAATCCTGTATATAATTTCAGTGTACCGTCACTTGCTTCTTCGCAAAATATGCTTAACGATTACACTGAAAAAATTACACAAATTATACCGCAACAACGCAATATTAACAAAACATCCTCTAACGTGAAAACGCGAAGCAATACATCATTTACTCCAACAATTGACAAAAGCTTCAAAAACGAAGGCAAACTAGATAAAAACTTTTTAAACAAAGTAAAAGATGTTGCAAAAAATTTAAATTGCGATTACAAAGACCTGCTTGCAGTGATGAACAGCGAATCAGGGCTTAATCCGACTGCTTGGAACGGCGGTACTGCAGTAGGTATTATACAGTTTACAAATGCTTCAATCACTGAATTAAACAATAAATACGGAATGAACCTTACTAAAAACAAAATAGCATCAATGTCACCGATTGAACAACTTGATTTAGCCGAAAAATATCTGATAATAGCAAAAAATTACAGATTTTCTCCAAACGCAAGGTTATCTGCCGCTGATTTATATTCAATAACATTCCTCCCGGGAAGAGCCGATAGAGAAGTATTATGCCGCAGCGGTGAAAATTATTACGAACAAAATAAAGGTCTTGATAAAAATAAAGACGGTAAAATTACAAAATCTGATTTATCACAACACCTTGCTAGAAAACGTGTTAACGAATCCATATTTGTTTAAAAACATTACAATTCGAAATAATTCGTTGATGTTCTAAAATGTTTCATGTATGTTCATGAAATAAATATTAGATTTGCGGAAAGGTTCAATATGGATAAGGGATACATTGAAAACGGTTTTATTGTCGATGTCAGCAATGCTCACAAGACTTCAGAAATCATATATGAATTAAGCAGAATTTTAGACCTGCCTGATGCGCAGAGTAAAAAAGTCTGCCTTAAACTCGGTTCTGTTGATTTGACATCTACAGAGCTTACAAGTATTAAAGCACTTGTTGAATCAATGAATTCTGAAATTGAATTCATCACTACAAGTTCACAATCTACGGTTAAATCAGCAGAAGAACTTGATATAAATGTCTCGGTTTTGGAAAATAAAGTGCCGATGCCCGAATTTAACGGAGATCAGGAAAAAGTTAATCAGGAGCTTGAAAAAGCTTTAGATAAAATATTTGGCGATGAAAACACTGAAATAAAAACTTTTGCTCAGGAAAAAGATTTGAAAAAATTACAACAGGATTCACCTGCAGAAAAAGTTCAACCTCTTGAAGAAATCAAACCTGAGAGCATTACACCTGAAAATCAGATGGAAACTATTGATAAATCTGAATTTACCGCAAATTCAGATCAAAGAAGCAAAATCTCAGAAAATTCTTCTGCCGCAATAGAAACCACTGATTTTAATCCGGCAGAAGAATTGAAAGATTTTAACAAAGAACTTGAAAATGCAAATAAAATTGACGGGGAAGATATTGAAGATATAGACTATAATCTTGACGATTTAAGAAAATCTTTAAGAGAAACGGAAAAACTTCCCACATTGTATATTCAAAGGACATTGCGTTCAGGTCAAAGCATAACCTCTGACGGTAATATAGTAATAATCGGCGATGTAAATCCCGGTTCGGAAATTATTGCCAAAGGAGATATTACTGTATGGGGAATTCTCGGCGGTATCGCTCATGCAGGATCCGCTGGAAATCAATATGCAAAAATCCGCGCGCTTAAAATGAATGCAATTCAATTAAGAATTGCAGATACATTTGCAAGACGTCCTGATAATGTTAACATTCCGTATATACAGAAAACTGATACATTTATTCCGGAAGAAGCCTGTATATACAAAAAACAGATTTTAATACATAAAATACACGAATCATAAAAAGGAGAAATAATGAGCGGTAGAGTTATCGTAATTACATCCGGAAAAGGCGGCGTAGGCAAAACGACTACAAATGCCAATATCGGAACAGCTCTTGCCAAAGCAGGCAAAAAAGTGGTGATGATTGACACCGATTTGGGATTAAGAAATTTAGATTTATTACTTGGCTTGGAAAACAGAATAGTTTATACAATAGTTGATGTTGTTGAAGAACGCTGCAAACTTAAACAGGCACTTGTAAAAGACAAAAAAAATCCGAATCTTTGTCTTTTAGCTGCAGCACAAACCCGTGACAAAACAGCTGTTACGGAAGAACAATTAAAAGATATATGTGAAAAACTAAAAAAAGACTTTGATTTTATTTTGGTTGACTGTCCGGCAGGTATTGAACAAGGATTCCAAAACGCAGTAGCAGGAGCATCCGAAGCAATTGTCGTTACAACTCCTGAAATGTCAGCTGTTCGTGACGCAGACAGAATTATCGGACTTCTTGAAGCTAAAGAAGAAATAAAATCTTATAAATTATTATTAAACAGAGTTCGTCCGGACCTTGTCGAAACAAATGATATGATGAGCGTAGATGATGTTGTTGATATACTTTCAGCAGAATTAATCGGGATAATACCGGAAGACACAGGAATTATAACATCAACCAACAAAGGCGAACCGATTGTTAATAATGAAAAATCTCTCGCAGGTAAAGCATACAACAATGTTGCAAGAAGAATTATCGGTGAAGATGTTCCGTTCTTAGATTTGGAAGAAAAACCTCAAGGAGTTATGGCAAAAATAAAAAAATTCTTCTCGAGTTTGACAGGAAAGGAGAAGTAAGAAGATGATTTTAGCAAATTTATATAATAAAGTCATAGGCTTCTTCCGCCAAACAGATATTGAACAACAGGAAGAATCAGCAAAAGAAACAGCCTGCAACAGATTAAGAGTTGTACTAATGCAGGACAGAACAAACTTAACTCCTGAATTAATGGAACGTATGCGCAAAGAAATGGTTGAACTTCTTTCAAAATACGTTGAAATGGACAAAGATGCACTTGAACTTAACCTTGAACAAGACGGGGAGCAAATTGCCTTAATGTTATCAATTCCTGTTATCAGAGCAAAAGATGAAGAAGAAATAAAAGCTGCATTGGAAGCAGAAGATAATAAGACAGAGGAAGAATCTGATGAAACTTCTGAACAAGAAGATGAAACATCAGAAGAAACAGTAGAGGAATCGGATAACAGCTCTGACGATGCAGATTATGTCGACGACGATGAGGAAGAAATTGATGACGACATAGAAAAAGACGATGAAGAATAAAAATAATTCAAAATAAAAAATTGGTCGGTTGACCAATTTTTTTTTATTTTGACAGCTTAGAAGTTTGCAATATCCTTAAAGTCTGCATTTAAAAGATCTATTATATCAAATAATATTTTTACACTAGGATATGCAACACCACGTTCGATTTTTGAAAGATGCTCACGTGTTATGCCTAATTTTACAGATAAATTTAATTGAGAAATTTTCCTTGATTTTCTCAGTTTTTTTATTTGCAATCCAAGCATTTTTAGTTTTTCTACGTGAGTTGACATTAATAACATCTTCCCATATAATGTCAATAAAAATGGAGCATACCATAACCCATTTTAAATTTATGATTTTTAGGAGGGTGTATAGTGAAAAAGCAATTAGAAAAGAAATATTGTTACAAATTAAATACCGGCTTTACATTAGCAGAAGTGTTAATAACACTTGGAATAATAGGAATAACTGCAGCTTTAACTCTGCCTTCACTAATTATATCAAGCAGGAATAAACAACTTGAAACAGCCCTAAAAAATGGGTATTCAACATTGAGCCAGGCATTAAAAATGTATGAGCAAGAAAATGGAGAACCAATAAAAAGTTCAGATGAAGGTATAGATTTAAAAACAATTTTAATGTCTTACTTAAATGTTGTCAAAGATTGTGGAAAAGGCACAGATGCAGACAAATCCTGCATACCCCATAAAGCCTATGTTACCGATCTAGACAATTTTAAAGCAGTATACACAAACTATAACGGCACAAATGAAATTCCGTATTCATTGATAGATGATGGACAATTTGTAATCAACAATGGTATGCTCGTTTTACTTGAAAATGATCAAGACCCAAACAATAAAGATATGCGTTATATTTCTGTAGATGTTAACGGTTATAAAAAAAGCCCCAATCGCCTTGGACAAGATTTATTTATGTTTCAAATCGATAATAATGGACAATTAGTTCCAATGGGTGCAAAATATACAGACTATTACAGTAAAAAAGATGAATATTGTTCAAATACATCGACATCAGCCGCTAACGGTTTAGGCTGCACAGCTAAAGCACTTTATGACACAAATTTTTTCAAAAAATTACCGAGATAAAATTTCAAAACTTATAAGATTTACAAATCTATACATTTTTCTATTCCCCTTGTTGACAGGGGATTTTGTTTGTTTTACCATTGATATGCTTGGAATTAATGTATTTATAAATATCCGAAATATTTGTTGAATAGCAATTTCAGGCAGTGTAATACATATAAAAAAAGAAAAAGGAATGCAAATGGCAACCACAACTAGACAAAGAATCAGAGTTTGTTTAAAAGCTTACGATCATAAATTAATTGACGTATCTTCAGACAAAATCGTAGAAACAGCAAAAAGAACTGACGCTAAAGTAGCTGGTCCTATTCCTTTACCTACAAAAAGACGTATATATTGCGTATTACGTTCTCCTCACGTAGACAAAAAATCTCGTGAACACTTCGAAATGAGAACACACAAACGTATTATTGATATATACGAACCGACTCAACAAACTGTTGAAGAATTAGGCAGATTAGACCTGCCGGCTGGCGTAGATATTGAAGTTAAATTATAATTAACTTTTTGAAAACTAAATAAGCATTATGCATTGTAATGTGAACTGCGACCGGGATTGGGACTGAACATTAAAGAGCTCAGACTTTTATGTAACAAACTCAATGACGGGACAGCCGAAAAGGTTGTAGGGGTGCAAATCCCCAATTAGGTAAAGATTAGCAAGACGTAGCGCTCGCAAGAGAAAATGCAATCCCGAAACAGGGGCAGAATAATGTCTGCACCAAGTAGGGTGAGCAAGAAAGGTAGAATATGACACTAGGTGTAATAGGTAAAAAACTTGGAATGACTCAAATCTTTGATGAACAAGGTTTGGCTATTCCTGTAACTGTAATTAAAGTAGACCCGATTGTTGTTACTCAGGTTAAAACTGTTGAAACAGACGGCTACAACGCAATTCAAGTTGGTACAATTGCAGCAAAAGAAAAACACTTAACAAAAGCTGAAATTGGACACTTCAAGAAAAATAACTTGGAAAACTTCAGACACCTTCAAGAATTCAGAATTGATAACCCACAAGACTACAAAGTTGGCGATAAAATTGAATTATCAGTTTTAGATAACGTTGAAAAAGTAGATGTAACAGGCAAATCAATTGGTAAAGGTTTCCAAGGTACAGTAAAAAGATGGAACTTCTCAAGAGGACCTATGGGGCACGGTTCTAAAAACCACAGAGAACCGGGTTCAATCGGTGCAGGTACAACTCCTTCTCGTGTTATCAAAGGTAAAAGAATGGCCGGTAACATGGGTAATGAAAGAGTTACTATTACTAAATTGAAATTAGTTAAAGTTGATGCAGCTAACAGCTTAGTATTAGTAAAAGGTTCAGTACCTGGATGCGAAGGCAGATTGGTAACAATCGTTCCAACAAGAACTAAATGGAACTAAGCAAATAATAAAAGACAAGGTTAGTCTAAAAAACCGGCTGGTCTTGCCAAATAAAGCAATAGCAAGCGGTAAGCAGTCTTAAACGAAGATAATATAATTAATAAGGAAAACAAAAAATGTCAAAAGAAATATTAAGTACAAATGGAGAAAAATTAGGCGAAATTACATTGAACGAAAATGTTTTCGGTGTAGAACCTAATTTACACGTAATGCACTTAGCATTAAGAAGACAATTAAACAATGCCCGTCAAGGTTCAGCTTGTGCTAAAACAAGAGCTGAAGTTTCTGGCGGCGGTAAAAAACCTTGGAAACAAAAAGGTACAGGCAGAGCAAGAGCTGGTTCTCTTCGTTCTCCGTTATTTGCAGGCGGCGGCGTAATCTTTGGACCAAAACCAAGAAGTTATGCATTCAACATGCCTCAAAAAGCTAGACAATTAGCTATTAAATCAGCATTGTCAGCTAGAAACGAACAAATGGTTGTAGTAAAAGACTTTTCTGCAATCACTGAACCAAAAACAAAATTAATGGTTAGTGCATTAAAATCATTAAACGTAACAGGTAAAATCTTAATCGTTGCAGATGTTAAAGCTGAAGATAACAAAAATTTAGAATTAGCAGCAAGAAACATACCGAGCGTAAAAATCATTTTACCTTCAAATCTTAACGTAAAAGATTTACTGGAAGCTGATTTTGTTGTAATTACCGAATCTGCTGTTAACGATATAACAGAAAAGTTAAGCTAATGTAGCCGAAGAAATGAGGCGTACAGAAGCTTAATCCCGAACTTGTTTCGGGACCTCATTTAAAAATTATAAAGGAAAAAATAATGAGTAAAGCAAGAACAAATACGGAAAAATTATATGATGTAATTAAAAAACCTATCATTACTGAAAAGTCTGTAGGTGCTACAACTCTAGGTCAATACACTTTTGAAGTGGTAAAAAATGCTACAAAAGTTGAAATTGCTCAAGCTGTAGAATTAGCTTTTCCCGGAAGAAAAGTAAAAAAAGTAAGAACAGTTTATATGCCATCTCATGAAAAAAGAATGGGATACAAATTCGGCAGAACTGATTCTTCTAAAAAAGCCATCGTAACAATCGAAGGCGATCCGATTGAAGAATTAATCGGAGCATAATAAACAGGGCGTAAGGCGTATGTCCTGAAAATAGACACAAAGCCAACCAAAGGAGAAAATAAAAATGGCAATCAGAAAAATAAACCCTACATCTCCAGGCCAAAGAGGGATGACAAAAAGTGATTATCAAGAAATCACTTGTACAACTCCTGAAAAATCATTGTTAAAATCATTGAAAAAAACAGCAGGAAGAAATAATACAGGTAGAATTACATGTCGTCACAAAGGCGGCGGTGTAAAAAGATCTTACCGTATCATAGATTTCAAACGTGAAAAATTCGGCGTACCGGCAACAGTTAAAACTATTGAATACGACCCGAACAGAAACGTTAGAATTTCTTTAGTATTCTACGCAGATGGTGAAAAAAGATATATCTTAACACCGGAAGGCTTAAACGTAGGCGATGTAATCGTAAGCGGCCCTGAAGCTCCTGTGCAGACAGGTAACGCACTTCCGCTTGAATTAATTCCGTTAGGTACAATTGTTCACAATATCGAACTAACACCTGGTCGTGGCGGCGTTATGGTTAGATCTGCAGGTAATGCAGCTCAAGTTATGGCTAAAGAAGGCAACTACGTTACAATTAAGCTTCCATCTTCTGAAATGAGAATGGTAAGAAAAGAATGTATGGCTACAGTTGGTACATTAGGTAACGCTGAATTCAAAAACTTGTCTATCGGTAAAGCTGGAAGAAAACGCTACTTAGGTATCAGACCTACAGTTCGCGGTGTTACAATGAACCCATGCGATCACCCTCACGGTGGTGGTGAAGGTAAAACAGGTCCGGGCGGACATCCTAAAACACCTTGGGGTAAACCGGCTCTTGGTCATAAGACTAGAAAAGCAGGAAAAGCTTCTGACAGATTAATCGTTAGAAGAAGAAAAAAATAAGAAATAACTAATTAGGCAATGGGGCGTATTGCCCCATAAGCCCTTGAACCAATAAGGAGAAAATATTAATGGCACGTTCATTAAAAAAAGGTCCATATGTAGAAGAAGCTCTACAAAATAAAATCGAAAAAATGAATGCAAACTCTGAAAAAAAAGTTATAAAAACTTGGTCAAGAGCATCCATGATTGTACCTGATATGTTAGGACATACAATTGCGGTTCACAATGGTAAAACTCACGTACCTGTTTATGTAACAGAACAAATGATCGGACACAAATTAGGCGAGTTTGCACCGACAAGATTATTTAAAGGACACGCAGGCTCTGACAAGACTGCTAAACGTAAGTAACGCAATTAAAAGAATAAGGAAATAAAAAAAATGGAAGCTAAAGCAAGACAAACAGATATTAAAATGACAGCTAGAAAACTTCGCAGAGTAATCAACGAAGTTAGAGGAAAATCTGTCGTTGAAGCTCAAGATATGTTGCGTTTCATGCCTTATTTTGCTGCAAGAGTGGTTGAAAAGAACTTAAAAGCCGCTGTTGCAAATGCACAAGAAAAATATGGCGTAAGTGCTGAATCTTTAAAGGTTTCTGAAATCTTTGCAGATGAAAGCGTTACATATAAAAGAGCAAGAACAAGAGCGCAAGGTCGTATGTACAAAAGACTAAAACGCACTTCTCACTTAACATTAAAAGTAAGTGATATCAAGTAGTAGTAATAACAAAAGGTAAATAAAATGGGACAAAAAACACATCCAAAAGGATTTAGAATCGGCGTAATTCAACCTTGGGTAAGCACATGGTTTGCTAAGGTAAAAGATTACGGTGCATTCGTAGCAGAAGACGCTAAAATAAGAAAATTTATTAAGAAAAAACTTTATGCTGCAGGTGTTTCTAAGATTTTAATCGCTAGAAAAGCCCAAAATACAACTGTAACTGTTGTAACAGCAAAACCCGGTATTGTTGTTGGTCGCGGCGGTCAAGGTATAGACGACTTGAAAAAAGAAGTTTCTAAATACATTGGCAAACCAATCATCATCAATGTTGTGGAAGTTGCAAGAATTGATGCAGATGCACAGCTTGTAGCAGAAGCAATTGCTCAACAATTGGAAAAACGTGTTGCATTCAGACGTGCAATGAAACAAGCAATGCAGCGCACAATGAGAGCAGGTGCTCAAGGTATTAAAGTTATGGTATCAGGTCGTTTAGGCGGCGCAGAAATCGCTCGTTCTGAATGGGCTAAAGAAGGAAGAATTCCTCTTCAAACACTTCGTGCAGATGTTGACTACGGATTCACAGAAGCTGATACTATTATGGGTAAAATCGGTGTTAAAGTTTGGATTTTCAAAGGCAACTTAATGCCTGGTGAAAAAGCAGACCAAAACATCAAAGCAAAAAGCGGTAAAGAAGGTTCTGAAAAAGGCGGCAGACGCCCCAGACGCAGAATTGCTTCAACAGAAGAAGCATAACCGCGAGTTATAAATAGTAAGAAAAAACTAAATGGAGTAAAATAAAATGTTACAGCCTAAAAAAACTAAATACCGCAAAATGATGAAAGGCAGAATGAAAGGTACTGAAACCAGAGGAACAAAATTAGAATTTGGCGGATATGCACTTCAAGCTGTTGAACCCGGCTGGATTACCAGCAGACAAATCGAGGCTGCACGTCGTGCAATGACTCGTGAAATCAAACGTGGCGGTAACGTTTGGATTAAAATATTCCCAGATAAACCGATTACTGCAAAACCGGCAGAAACTCGTATGGGTTCAGGTAAAGGTAATTTGGAATACTGGGTAGCAGTTGTTAAACCGAACAGAATTCTATTTGAACTTGACTATTTCGACAGAAATGTTGCAGTTCACGCATTAGAATTGGCTGCTCAAAAACTGCCTATTAAAGTTAAAGTAGTAGAAAAAGCTAAGTTAGAAGCGTAATAACGCTAAAAACTAATAAGGAAAATAACAATGAAATTACAAGAAATGCGCGAAAAAACAGTAGAAGAGCTGCAAAGTGCAATAGTTGATTGGAAAAAAGATTTGTTTAACTACAAATTACAACTTTCAACTCATAAATTAGAAAACACAGCGTTGATTTCTAAAACAAAAAAACTTATAGCTCAGGCAAAAACGATTATTAACGAAAAGGCTAACGCATAAGGAGAAAAACATGCCTAAAAAAGAAAAACAAGGTGTTGTAATCAGCAACAAAATGGATAAAACAATCGTAGTAAAAGTAGCTGACTATGAACCACACCCAAAATACAAAAAAATTATTGAATCAAATAAAAACTACAAAGCACACGATGAAGGCAACGTTTGTAATGAAGGCGATATCGTAAGAATTGTTGAATCAAGACCTATTTCAGGTGACAAACGCTGGACTTTAGCTGAGGTAGTTGAAAAAGCCAGATAGTAATATCTATCCGTCAACATTACCATAGAGCGTAATGAGAGGACAAAAGTAAAACATTCTTTAAAAAATAAAGGAAATTAAAAATGATACAACAAGAAACTAGACTAGAAGTAGCAGATAATACAGGTGCAAAAGAACTTTTATGCATTCGTGTAATGGGAAGTTCAAACAAAAAATTTGCTGCAGTAGGCGACGAAATCGTTGCAGCAGTAAAAGATGCTAACCCGAATATGCCTGTAAAAAAATCTGAAGTTGTTAGAGCTGTTGTAGTAAGAACAAAAGCTGATATCAAACGTGCAGACGGATCAGTTATCAGATTTGACGAAAACGCAGCAGTAATAATCAACAAAGATGGTAACCCTCGCGGAACACGTGTTTTCGGACCTGTTGCCCGTGAATTAAGAGACAAAGGATATATGAAAATAGTTTCTTTGGCTCCGGAAGTTATTTAGTTCTAGACTTGCTGAAAGCAAGTCGTAGAAATAAATAATCCCGTACTTAACGCGGGATATCCTGAAAAGAAAATTAAAAACAAAAGGAATAACAAAATGACTAAGAAAAAATTGCATGTAAAAAATACTGACAGAGTAATGATTATTGCAGGCAAAGATAAAGGCAAATCAGGTAACATTAAAAAAGTTAACGTTGCAGAAGGTACTGTTACCGTTGAAGGTTTAAATATGGCTACTAAAGCTCAAAAACCTCAACCTATGGCAGGAATTCAAGGCGGCTTAATCAAAGTAGAAGCTCCTGTTGATGCTTCTAACGTAATGGTTATTTGCCCTGCTTGCGAAAAACCGACAAGGATCAAACACGAAGTCGTTGACGGCAAAAAAGTTCGTGTTTGTAAAAAATGTGGTGAACAATTAGATGCAAAATTATAATATTTATATTTTTATAGTATAATATTATTGCATCGTAGAATTAAGGAAATACGAAAATGACAACAAAAACTAAAAGCTTAAAAGCAAAATATCAAGAAGAAGTAATTCCTGCATTAAAGGAAAAATTCGGATATAAAAATATTAACCAAATTCCGAAACTTCACAAGATTGTTTTGAATATGGGTGTTGGAGAAGCTTCTCACAACTCTAAAATTGCTGAAGCAATCGAAGCACAATTGACTAAAATTGCCGGTCAAAAATGTGTAGTTACAAAAGCTAAAAAATCAATCGCATCTTATAAGTTAAGAGAAGGAATGCCTGTAGGTGCAATGGTTACATTGCGCGGAGAAAGAATGTATGACTTCTTGCAAAAACTTATTTGTGTAGTACTTCCACGTATTCGTGACTTTAGAGGAATTTCAGCTAAAAGTTTCGACGGTCGCGGAAACTATACTTTAGGTTTGAAAGAACAAGCATTATTCCCTGAAATCACTTATGAAGAAGTTGATTTGGTTAAGGGTATGAACGTATCTGTAATCACTACAGCTGAAACTGATGATGAAGCTCGTGAATTATTGAGATTGTTAGGAATGCCTTTCAAAGGGATGAAAGCGTAATCGCTTTATTCCGGAATTCGGTAAAAAATAAAATAACAAACAAAAAAGGAGAAATTCATGGCTAAGAAAGCGATGATAAACAAAGAACTAAGACGCGAAAAACTTGTTGCAGCCGGTAAATACCCTGCAGTAAGACTTCATAACAGATGCAGCATTTGCGGCAGACCTCACGGTTTCCACAGAGATTTCGGTCTTTGCAGAATTTGTTTAAGAAAAATGGCTCACGAAGGTTTACTTCCGGGCGTAACAAAAGCAAGCTGGTAGGTAGCGTATCCCAAAACTTGTAAAACTGATTTTGACATAAATATCAGGGGACAAGGAAGGATCGCAACCTTCTATGCAAGCGAAATTAAGTACAAATTGTCACAGACAAATATATAAATAAAAAAACCAAAGGACCGAGGGATGCGGTCTTTTTTGGTATATTTTATCTGAATGTTTTTATCAGAAGATTTTTCTTTACTTCTGCAACTTCATCATTAGCGAATGTTATAATTCTGTCATAAAAATTTAATTCATCATTGTTTGCATTATAAATTATGTTTATAAGTTTATTTTTTATTTTATTTTTTTCGTGTGGAGTGTTATTTACAAAATCATTGATATCAATGTCTAATACCTCAACCAGTTTAAGAAATGTGCTTAGCGAAGGATAAAATTCTGCAACCTCTAAGCGTGAAACTTGTTTGGCACCGATATCAATTTTTTCAGCGAGTTCAGCTTGTGTAAATCCGCGTTTTAAACGGTATTCTTTAATTTTTTTTGCAATGTATTTTTTATCATCTAATATCATATTAAATGTCTCTTTTTTTATGTATACCTCATTTCTGTCCATTGTAGAACGCTCTATATGGGGATTTAATATATTAATTCAATACTTGCGAATATAACGAAATATTATCTATTTTCTTAATTTCCTAGTAATGTAAGGGATTTATAGATTTTTTATATTATTAATAAATGTAAAGAAATTTCCAAATTTATGCAATTTCTTAATAATCAATGTTTTTATATAAGAGTAAGATGTGCATCAAACTACAAGATATTAAGGAGATTTACTATGTCAAGAATTGAAAAAACTAACAATGTTAAGCCACAACCACGCGATGTTAAGCCTAAACAAACTACAAACAAACACACTAATGAACCAAGTATAGGTAAACTTTTAGTAAATAGAGCCGCCGCGCTTATTATGACACCAATTACAGCTACAGTTGGAGCAATATATGTTGGAGGGAAATCAGTAGAAGGCCTTGTGACAAAAAAACCTTATGAAAAAGCTATGCAAGAAGGTATTAAAGATGTTTCGCAAGGTGCAGATATGTTGGACAAAATGTGGAGCGGCAAATACTTCTAAACAATCAACAAAAAAACTGATTTAAATAAATCAGTTTTTTTTGTTGAGATATTGTAATATTATAATTGCTTAACTTGTAAAATAATAATTTTTATGTTACCGTAATCATACAGTTCTAGACTGCTGAAATACGTTTCAATATGAAGCAAAATTTATTCAGTAAGTAGTGTAATAGATAGTACGGATACTGCCTTGTAACTGTAAGGTAAGTCTGGAGGAAAAAATTATGTCAATGACAGATCCTATAGCAGATATGCTAACAAGAATCAGAAACGCTAACATGGTTTCTCACGAATCAGTTGAAATGCCATCTTCTAAATTGAAAGTTCAATTAGCTAAATTGTTAAAAGAAGAAGGTTTTATTACTGACTACAAAGTAAAAGAAGACGGCAAATTTAAAGTTTTAGAAATTACTTTGAAATATGATGCTAAAAACAAACCTATCATCACAAAATTAGAAAGAGTTTCTAAACCTGGTTTAAGAAATTACAGCAAAGCTAAAAACCTTCCAAAAGTATTGGGCGGAATGGGTATAGCTGTTGTTTCTACAAGCAAAGGTCTTTTAACAGACAGAAAAGCTCGTAAAGAAAATATCGGCGGCGAAGTTCTTTGCTACGTTTACTAATCAGTAATCAGAAGGTCAGAGGACAAAAGGGCAAGCCTTTTTCGTTAAATAACTTACCTTTTATGAAATCTGAACTTCCATATATCTATTTCAAACATAATTGGTAGAAAAGTTTGAAACTAAGTACACAATATACCAAAAGGAGAAAATAAAAATGTCACGTATTGGTAAAAAACCTATTGAAATCCCTCAAGGGGTTGAAGTGAAAATAGAAGGTCATACAGTTACTGTTAAAGGACCTCACGGAACTGAAGTTGTTGAAGTTCGCCCTGAAATTGCAGTAAAAGTTGAAGATAACCACATTATACTTTCAAAAGTTGGTGAATCAAGAGAAACTGATGCATTATACGGTTTATCAAGAACTTTAGTTGCTAACGCTGTTCATGGTGTTAAAGAATTGTTCGAAAAGAAATTAGAAATTCAAGGTGTAGGTTACCGTGCAAATATGGAAGGAAAAAACTTAAATTTAGCTTTAGGTTATTCTCACCCTGTTGTTGTTGAACCACCTGAAGGAATCACTATTTCTGTTGAAGCTAACACTAAAATTTCTGTAAAAGGTACAAACAAGCAAACCGTTGGTGATGTTGCAGCATTCATCAGATCTAAACGTCCTCCTGAAGTTTACAAAGGAAAAGGTGTTAGATATGAAGGCGAACACATCAGACGTAAAGCCGGTAAAGCTGGTAAAAAATAAGGCTAATGCAGCCTAAAAATTGCATGTGAAGGGTGAATTTAAAGCCCGTTAAAGCAAGTAATGAAAGGAAAATAAAATGATTAAACAAGAATGCAGAAAACCAAGAATTCAAAAAAGACATAAGTCTATAAGAATTAAACTGTCAGGAACAGCTGAATTCCCTAGATTAGCTGTTTACAGAAGTACAAAACATATTTATGCACAATTAATTGATGATGTTAATCATGTAACTTTAGCATCAGCTTCTTCTAACGATAAAGAATTAAAAGAAAAATTAGCTCACGGCGGCAACATTGAAGCTGCAAAAATCGTTGGTGAAGCTATCGCTAACAAAGCAAAAGTTAAAGGAATTGAATGTGTTGTATTTGACCGCGGCGGATTCTTATATCACGGTCGTGTAGCTGCTTTAGCTGATGCTGCTAGAGAAGCAGGCTTAATGTTCTAGGAGCGTAGCCGCTCCACCCGCCACTTGGGTGGTATAGAACTTTCAGGTAAATACTAAGGTTCGGGGGCGTAGCCGCTTTTAACATAAATTAAAAAGACAGAGTCTATGTACTCTGTCTTTTTAATGCTTAAAAAATAATTAAGTATTTCTTATTTTGATATTTTTTATATTATTATAGATTTAGGAGATATTTAAAATGGAATATAAAGATTACTATGATATATTGGGTGTAAAACGTGATTCAACTGATGCAGAAATAAAATCAGCATACAGAAAACTTGCACGTAAATACCATCCTGATGTTAACAAAACTAAAGAAGCTGAAAGCAAGTTTAAAGATATTAATGAAGCCTATGAGGTATTAGGCGATAAACAAAAAAGACAAAGATATGACAGCTTAGGTGCAAACTGGCAGGGCGGTCAAAGTTATACACCGCCGCCGGGATTTGAACAATTCGGTTTTGGCGGCGGACAAGGCGGTTATCAGAGCTACAGCTTTAACGGACAGGATTTAGGCGGTTTTTCTGACTTTTTCAGCTCATTATTCGGTGATATGATGGGCGCAAGAACCGGAGCACAGGGAATGAATTTTGGCGGATTTGATTTTGGAGGCGGGGCACAACAGGCTTCATCATCAAGAAGACGACAACAACAAGCTCCAAAATCAGAAGACCTTAATGTTACAATGAATTTAAATGTTACTGTCAAAGACATATTCGATCAAAAACCTGTAACAGTAAAGTTTAATAATCTTGATCGCTGCACGAAATGCTCGGGGAACGACGGTTATTGCAGTGAATGCGGCGGTACTGGCTTTAAATCAGAACCTAAATCTATTAAAGTTAAGCTCCCTCCAAATATTACCGAAGGTCAAAAAGTAAGGATTAAAGGAGAAGGAAAATCAGATTCTTACGGCAGAAAAGGAGATTTATACCTTATTGTTAATATTAAAGACAAGGAATATGAAGTCAACGGTACGGATTTAACAAAAGAAATAGAAATTACACCACCTGAGGCTGTTTTGGGATGCAAAAAAGACATTGAAACTCTTCATGGAAAAATAAGCATAAAAATACCGCCAAAAACCTCATCAGGACAATCTTTAAGATTAAAAGATCTTGGATTGCCGAAAAAAGGCGGCGGATACGGAAATCTTAATGCAAAGATTAAGATAGTTATCCCCAAAACGTTGTCAGACAAGCAAATAGAACTTTACAAAAAACTTTCGGAATTATAAAAAAAGAAGGCATAAAGCCTTCTTTTTTTTTACCAATCCATTTCCCAACCGTTACCCATAAGATATCCAAAGCCATCAATATCCTCAGGATCACCTTGATTACCACAACCTTCATCCCAGTCATATTGTCTTTGAGCTTCAACAGAACCTCCATTAGGACAATTAGCTCCATTTCTTTTACAAGCAGGTGAAAGCTTCCACCCATCAACAGTTGCATCTGCAAAATAGAACATCCTCCAATAATCTCTGCAACCAATATTAGGGCCTTTTCTGCCATTAGTATCAACATATATGTATCCTTCTCCGGTACCTTCATTACCCGAAAAATAGCCCATACAGAAACTAGCCCCGCTAGCCAACGAAAAACATCTTGAAGGCTGACCTCTGCCAGCTTTAATAACTGTTCCGTTTAATGATTTATATTCATCGGCAAAACAAGGCTGAGGTTTGTCACCACAATCTTGAACAACTTTAAAGTAATTTTTTACAAACGGATTTACAGAAACATCAAAATCTGAATTATTTAACTTTGTTTCATTAATTCCTATAGCATTAGTGTCAGTAAGAAAAAGTGTCAAGGCCTGCTGCATTTCATTATAGAATTTATGTGCCTGTGCTACATAAGTCTTTTTTTGATGATTTTGCATCAAAGTCGGAACAGTCATTGCGGACACCACACCAATTATTCCCAAAGTCACTAAGACCTCAGCAAGAGTAAATCCTTTTTTCGTCATTGCGAACGAATGAAAAGAAATCCTGCTTTTCAAATTATTATTCATCAGCTGAATTCTTTCGCCTAAAGACTCAGAATGACAATAACCATTAAAGCCACATCCTTGCGCAGCTGCCTCACTTCCCAGCAGCCTATGGCTTACAGAGTGCCCCCCCCCCGATTTACATTTCGTAATATTGTATTCATTCTTTGCTCCTTTCTTTTTTTATATTATAGCATCTTTTTAGTCAAACTTCAATAAACTCAATAAACCATTGACATCATCCCCCTTTATAGGGACAATAAACCCTGAAGGGGGATAATTGTATATGACTAAAGAAACATTCTTACACGAAAAACACATTAATCTTGGCGCAAAAATGGTTGACTTTGCAGGCTGGCATATGCCTGTTCAATATACCTCAATTATTGAAGAACACAAAACTGTCAGAGAAAAAGTAGGATTATTTGACGTTTCTCATATGGGAGAAGTTTTTGTTTCAGGCAAAGATGCAGTAGAATTTCTCAATAAAATTGTTCCCCAAAATATTTCAAAACTTAATTATGAAAAAGCAGTTTATTGCCAGCTTCCAAATAAAAACGGCGGTTTAATTGATGATTTAATTATATATAAACTTGGGATTTTAGAATACCTTGTAATTTGTAATGCATCACGAATTGACGAAGATTTAAACTGGATGGTAAGAAACAGCAAAGGTTTTGATGTAAAAATCGACAACCGCTCGCACGAATTTTCTCTGCTTGCCGTACAAGGCCCTCTTGCTGATACTTTAATGAAAAAACTCGGCTTAATTGAAAATCAGGAATCATTTACAATTAAACCTGCTAAGATTGCAGGAATAAAAGTTCTCTCGTCGCGTACAGGTTACACCGGAGAAGACGGTTATGAAATTCTTGTTGAAAACCGCCATTCAGAATACCTTTGGGATAAAATCCTTGAAGAAGGGCAAGAATTCGGCATAAAACCAATAGGACTGGGAGCTCGTGATACTTTAAGGCTTGAAGCTGCATTGCATTTATATGGTAATGATTTAGATGAAAATACAACTCCGATTGAAGCAGGCTTAAGCTGGTCTGTACCGAAAGATAAAGAAGATGATTACATCGGAAAAGATGTTATAATAAATCAGATTAAAAACGGAACTGCAAAAAAACTTGTCGGTTTAAAAATGCTGGATAAGGCAATTGCAAGGCATGAATACGAAGTTTTTAAAGACGGTCAAAAAATAGGAACAATAACAAGCGGCGCACCATCACCAATGCTCGGTGCAAATATTGCTTTAGCTTATGTAAAAAATGATAAAGAAATTTGCACAGGCTCTATCGTTCAGGTTATGATAAGAGAAAAACTTCACGATGCAGAAATTGTAAAAAGACCGTTTATTGAAAAAAGAAATAAAATAAAGTTATAAGAAATACAAAAAGGAGAAATTAATGAGTATTACTGAAAAAATATTATGTTCTAAATCTCACGAATTCTTGTTAGATAACGGAGATAATACATTCACTATAGGTTTAACAGATTATGCGGTAGAACAGCTCGGAGATATCGTTTTCTTAGAACTGCCGGAAACAGGAACTGAATTCAAAAAAGGCGAAACATTTGCAACAGTAGAATCTGTTAAAGCAGCATCAGAAATTTATATGCCTGTAAGCGGGAAAATTCTTGAAATAAATGAAGAAGCCGTTGACTCTCCCGAAATTCTAAATGAAGACAGCTATGAAAAAGGCTGGCTCGTTAAAATAGAGGCAACAGGAGATACAGCAGCAGAACAAAATGACCTTTTAGAATATGAAGACTACAAAGAAGAATTGGAATAATTTATGAAAAATTTTTTAGTACATACAGATGAAGTGAAAAAAGAAATGCTTGAAAGTATTAATGTTTCAAGCGTTGAAGATTTGTTTAAACAAATTCCGCAAAAAGCCCGTATGGGAGAACTCGGTTTTGAAAAACCTTTAAGCGAAATGGAAGTTCAAAAACGGATTAAATCTATTGCCAAAAAGAACAATACTGATTATGTAACATTTTTGGGCGCAGGAGCTTATAATAAGTTTATTCCGGCGTGCATTTCGCAAGTTGCCAACAGATTTGAATTTCTGACAGCATACACTCCTTATCAACCCGAAATCTCTCAGGGAACACTTCAAGTTATGTACGAATTCCAAACAATGATTTGCAGACTTACGGGGATGGATATTTCTAATGCGACAATGTATGATGCAGCAAGCGCCTGCGCAGAAGCTGTTTTAATGGCTGTTAGAGTTGCAAAGAAAAATAAAGTTCTTGTATCAAATAATTTAAATCCCGAATACATTGACGTAATAAAAACTTACTGTTGGGCAAATCAAATCGAATTAAATCTTTTTGATATCCTGCCTCAAGACACAAAGGATTATGCATGTGTACTTATCCAAAACCCTGATTTTTATGGAGAAATAACACAAATTACAAAACCAGATTGTCTGCTTGCTGTATGTGTTGAAATATCATCTTTAGGAATTCTTAAGCCGCCTTCAGATGCCGATATTGTAGTCGGAGATATTCAAACTCTCGGAATACCTGTAAGCTTTGGCGGACCGCATGCAGGATTTATCGCATGTAAAGAAAAATTTATGCGCCAAATTCCGGGCAGACTCGCCGGAAGAACTGTTGACGCAGACGGAAATCCAGCCTACTGCTTAACTATCCAAACTAGAGAACAGCATATTAAACGTGAAAAAGCTACCAGTAACATCTGTTCAAATCAGGCTTTAATGGGACTTTGCGCAACTTTATACTTAACACTGCTCGGTGAAGAAGGTTTCAGACAAGCATCATACCTCTCGGCAAAAAGAGCACACCAATTATCAGAAAAACTTGCAGAAAAAGGAATCAAGACATTAAACAAACAGTTTTTTAACGAATTTGTAATTGAAGTGGAAAATGCTGATAAAGTGCTTTCGCAACTCAAACAAAACGGTATAACAGGCGGTCTGAAACTTGACAACAACAAAATTCTTGTTGCCGCAACTGAAATGAATACTGAAGAAGATATTAATGCTTACGTTAAAAATATTTAAGCTTAAGCCTCTTTAAAGGTATTGTAAAACACCGTAAAAACTTTTTTAGGAGTATCAAACTTCTTAACAGAACAACCTTTCATAAGATACATATGCTCGTCTGTTTCTACCATTAAGTTAATTCTTTTTCTTGAAGCATGCCATTTTGTAATAAAATTAGAAATTTTATCATCAGGACTTGAAACTTTAATTTCGATTAAACCGTTAACCTGAGCTACAGTCGGACGCTTTACCTGTTTTTCATCAACATAAACTGTAGTAAAATTCTGCTTTACTTCAGGCGGATTATCAATTTTTGCCTTAAAAGACAAATTGGTATCCAATTCCATAATAATAACGTCCTGCATGCTAAATCCTCAAAATTTTATAAAATACCTGGGCGATACGTGACTCGAACACGTGACCCCCACAACGTCAATGTGGTGCGCTACCAACTGCGCTAATCGCCCGAATATTTAATTGTAAGACAAAAATTTCATTTTTGTTCGGTGCGCTACCCCTCTCACAAAACGATAATCAATCGTTTTGTTCGGCAGAGTGCTAATCACACGAATATTTTTGAATAAGTTTATTATATCATAAACAAATTAAAAACGCATAGCGTCAACTTGTTTTAACATAGATTGAATATCTTTCAAAAGTTCAGCTTCTATGAATAGAAGCTCCTGCTTTGTATAATCTTCGTTTTCATATTTCACTTTTGCAAGTTTTGACATTACTATCTTATTAAAAGACAAATAATTTGAGGCATATTCTATAATATCAACAGCTCTATACGGAACAGCACTGTCATGAAGTCTTAAAACAGATCTGAATATTACAAGAAGTGTTTTTATTACATTACCTAAAATCTTCTTCATTTCTCTATCTGATTTGATATTCATCAAAAAACAATTTTTGTATTTCAAAAGAAGATTTTTTAACTCAGACTCACACTGCAAACGTAAGAAGTATTTATTAACACAAATTGACGGCACTAAATCTTCTCCGTACACAATTCTATAATTTTCTTTAATATCAGCGTACTCAATAGCATAAACGTCAAAAGATGAATACCATTCATCCTTATTCATAATAACAGGAATAGGATTTTTTGCCTTAACCCATTTTTGTACAGGTTTTACTGAGGTATACAAATTTTCAGCAGTCAAGAGATTTGTAACAATCATAAGGTTAAGATTATTTTTTGCATCCTCTACATTTGCCTTTGAACCAAAAGCAATTACTGATACAAGATTGTCACCCAAATTATTTTTTAATTCTTCAATAAATTTATCTAAGTTTTTCATTTTTAACCTCACAAATATTTCACTCTATTATCTAAAAAATTTGTACAACTACCAGCTGCCGGAGCAACCGGAACCGCCAAAACTGCCACCACCGCCAAATCCGCCAAAACTTCCGCCATCAAACCTACGTCTTTTAGGGCTGAATATTGCCAAAATAAATGCTATAGGATAAAGCCACCACGGATAACAATGATATCTGCCTCTGCGATAACTACAAAACTCACCACGTCTGCATGTAGAACAAACACTACTCCTGCTTGATACGTTTTTCATGCCTTCAGGAATAGTACCTTGAATAGTTATATTAACCCCTTCGGCTTGTGCAACTGTTTCTGCTAACACATAAGCACCTCTGGTTATTCCATTCGCGTAATCGTATTGTTTATAATAAGGCAAAATATCTTTATCCCTAATATTTTTTAATGTACTATTGCTAATTTTATCTTCTAATCCTGTACCGAGCTCTATTCGCATTTTTCGTTCATTCGGAGCTGTCAAAAACACCATGCCGTTATTTTTCCCAACAGCACCGAGTTTATAAGAACGTCCGATATCAAGAGCCACCTCCTCAACACTTCTGCCGTTAAGAGAAGGTAAAGTAACTACAACTAAATCTGCTCCCGATTTTTTTTGCAAATCCCAAAGAGTCATATTCAAATCATTTTTAACTTGAGGGGAAAGCAAATTTGCCTCATCCGCAATAAATCCTGTAAATTTCAAAGTAATAGCATTAGCAGACAGACAATTAAGAACTAATAAAGCTAAAACTAATAACCAACACCTTTTTAACATAGTCTGATAGTATCATTCATTTCATTATTTGTCAATTACAAACAATATCAAAATACTTTATAATTTTTTAAAATTCTTTCTAAACTATAAAAAATATTTGAATCAAGCCTAGTTCTTGACGAATTTTTTGCAGTATCATATAAAGGTTTAGCAGCCTTAAAAGTGTCAAACTGTAATTTTTTCGGAACAGCAGCAGAACTTTTTCGAAGAATAACCTGATTAAACTTTTTAACAAAAAAATTATTATTTCCTATTCCCAAAATTTTTACTAACATATAAACTTTCCCAATAAAAAAAGGCGACACCCAGATTCGAACTGGGGGATAAGAGCTTTGCAGGCTCCTGCCTTACCACTTGGCCATGTCGCCGTCCTCGTTTCTTTATAATACGAAATACATGAAACAATGTCAAGATTATATTTTATTAAATTTTGTCATATTTTTCAACATAAATGCTTTCACCGTTTGTGCCAACGCTTTTTTCCGCAATAGAAGGATGTAGACTTTTCCCGAGATTGGTAACCGGAAATGATGATTCCCTTTCAGCAGCAGATTTTACAATTAATATTGAATTGCCACCATATCTGTAACATTTTTTTGCATTTTCCTCAACTTTATTAGTACTTAAGTTATAAAGAACTTCTTTTTTTACTAAATTAATAGGTGCATTAGACTCATTCATTAAAGTTTTGTTACTTGAATGCATTTTAAACCAAAACACTCTTTTATTTATAGTCTCTTTTACTATCTTAGAGCCATCCTGTTGAACAAAACAAAAACAATCTTTTTTTAAAAAACCATCAGTATGTTTGTTTTGTAACAAAGCAAGAGATTTCCCAAAGTAACGGTTTTGGTACACCGAATTCTTACATGCATTTTCCATTTTAGAAATTTCTTTATTTGCATACCGACCGGTAGTTGAGAATGAATTTATCAATTTCACAAATCTATTAACTTTAATTGTCATTATAACCTCTTTAAATTTAAATTATTACACACTATATAACAAAGCATGAACAATATTTTTTTTGCTAAAAACTTAAAATATATATGTAACTTAAAATTATAAATTGAAATCAAACAATAACTTAATAGGAATATCAAGCGCATTTGCAATTTTTATAAGAGTTTTTAAACCCAATGTTATTTATATTCACCTCAATTTTCAAATACATATCCTGACGAAAAAACAATTACTGAGATAACTTTTTACACAAAAAAAGAACCGCCATTTCTGACAGTTCTTTTTCTATTATTTTATTAAAGCCTATTTGCTTGGGTAGTAATCTCTTACAATACCTTCATAAGCATCTTTATAGATAGCTTTAATATCTTTCATTAGAGGATATGCAGGGTTTGCACCTGTACATTGGTCGTCAAATGCAAGTTCTACCATTTCATCTAATTTTGCGTTGAAGTCAGCTTCACTTACGCCAAAATCTTTGATTGAATTTGGTAAGTTAACAGCTTTCATTAATCTATCAATTTCAGAGATTAACAATTCAACTTTTTCATCATCATTCTTTCCGCCTAAGCCAAGTTCATCAGCGATTTGACCATATTTAGCCTTTGCGTTAGGGAACTTGTACTGAGGGAAGATACATTGTTTTGCCGGACAATCAACTGCGTTGTATTTGATTACCTGCCTGATTAACAATGCGTTTGCAACACCGTGAGGTACGTTAAACATAGCACCTAACTTGTGAGCCATAGAGTGGCATAATCCTAAGAATGAGTTTGCAAATGCCATACCTGCAATTGTTGCGGCATAGTGCATTTTTTCTCTGGCGATAGGATCATTAGCGCCTTCATTGTAAGATCTTTCCAAGTATCTGAATACAAGTTTTGTTGCTTCCAATGCATTTGAATTTGTAAAGTTTGTAGCTAAAGCTGATACGTAAGCTTCTGTAGCGTGAACCAAAGCATCAATTCCGGATGCAGCTGTCAAACCTTTTGGCATACCGTCAACAAAGTTTGGATCAATAATTGCCATATTCGGAGTTAACGCGTAATCTGCAATAGCATATTTTACGTGAGTTTCGTCATCTGTAATAATAGCGAAAGGTGTAACTTCGGAACCTGTACCTGATGTTGTAGGAATAGCAACCATAGTAGCTTTTTTACCTAATTCAGGAATTGAACAAATTCTTTTTCTGATATCCATAAATCTCATTGCAATATCTTCAAAATTTGTATCAGGTTGTTCATATAATAACCACATAATTTTAGCTGCGTCCATTGGAGAACCGCCGCCTAATGAAATGATTACATCAGGTTCATAAGGTCTGATAATTTCCATAGCCTGATTAATTGTTGATAGTGTAGGATCAGGTTTAACATCAAAGAAGATTTGGTGATCAATACCAATTTCATCCAATACACTTACAATAGCGTCAACAGCACCTGAATTAAACAAGAATCTGTCTGTTACAATGAATGCACGTTTTTTGCCTTGAAGTTCACGAAGAGCTAAATCAACAGCGCCTCTTTTGAAGTAAACTTTTGGTGGAACTTTGAACCAAAGCATATTTTCTCTCCTTTCAGCAACTGTTTTGTAGTTCAATAAATTTTCAACACCGATATTACCTGACACAGCGTTTTTACCCCAAGATCCGCAGCCTAATGAAAGTGACGGTTCTAATTTGAAGTTATATAAATCACCAATACCGCCTTGAGCAGATGGAGAGTTAATTAATACACGACAAGCAGGCATTTTTTCAGCAAATTTGTCAACTCTTTCCTGACTTCTTGTATCTGTGTAAAGGTCTGCAGAGTGGCCTGCTCCGCCTTTTGATACTAATTCATAAGTCATTTCTGTTGCTTCTTCAAAATCTTTAGCTTTGTACATTGTCAAAATCGGAGACAATTTTTCTCTTGAGAACGGATCTTCCCAATCAACAGATGGTCTTTCAGCTAAAAGGATTTTAGCTGTTTCAGGAATTTCAAAGCCTGATAATTTTGCAATGTTATAAGCACTTTGACCAACGATATCAGGGTGAGCTGTGCCACGTTTCGGGTCAATGAACGGAAGATCAATCATTTTCTTTTCTTCAGAAGAATTTAGAAGATAAGCACCTCTGTAAATGAATTCTTTTTTAACTTCTTCATAAACTTCATCTACAACAACGACTGATTGTTCAGACGCACAAATCATACCGTTATCAAAAGTTTTTGACATAAGGATTGAAGATACTGCCATTTTAATATCTGCAGTTTCATCAATTACAGCAGCTGCGTTACCCGGGCCAACACCTAAAGCAGGGTTACCTGATGAATATGCAGCTTTAACCATTCCCGGACCGCCTGTTGCTAATATACAAGCAATGTTAGGGTGTTTCATTAATTGGTTTGACAATTCAATTGAAGGAACATCAATCCAACCGATAATATCTTCCGGAGCACCTGCTTCAACTGCAGCGTTTAAAACAACTCTTGCAGCTTCAATTGTACATTTTGTTGCTCTCGGGTGTGGTGAAAAGATAATTGCGTTTCTTGTTTTCAACGAAATTAAAGATTTAAAAATTGCAGTAGATGTAGGGTTAGTAGTAGGAACAATACCCGCAATTACACCGAGAGGTTCAGCTACAACTTTAATACCGTTAGCTTTGTCTTCTTTAATAATTCCGCAAGTTTTCGCATTTTTATGTTTATTGTAAATATATTCTGATGCGAAGTGGTTTTTGATAATCTTATCTTCTAATACGCCCATACCTGTTTCTTCGTGAGCCATTCTGGCAAGAGGAATACGAGCCTTGTCAGCAGCAGTTGCAGCTGCTTTGAAAATAGCATCAACTTTTTCTTGAGAGAAAGTTGCAAAAATCTTTTGAGCTTTTTTAGCTCTTTCGATAAGCAATTCTAATTGTTCTGCACTGTCAACCAAAGTAGACTTATTTAAAGTCTTTTCTAAGTTGTCAACAGTTTTTTTGCTTTTTGTTGTCATATATGTATCTCCTTTTGTAAAATTTATCTTGGCTGCCGGCGAATAATAGAACTTTATTTAGTATATTCACTTTGTTGTACAATATATTCGCTATTGAAGTTTACCTTACATCTTTGATTAGTAAACCTTTTCAACTTGCAAACCGTATTCGTGATTTATTTCACAATTACATTATAAAATAAAATTATTTTAAAAGCAAGTGTAAGTAATACAATCTTTATAGAAATTTAATATTTCATTTATATAGAGGAAACTATAACAAATAAAATATAATATAATATACTGTATATTATGAACATTTTTCAACATATTATTTACTTTTTTCTAGAGAAACAAGAAAAAGCTCTTGAAAAAAAATTACACAAACATTTTAAGCGCTCAAGTTCAAATGCGACATCAAAAACTGTGCTTTCTAAAGGCATAACTATGACACTAACTGCAGAAACAGAAAAAAATAAAGAATTTGTAAAACAAAATGTAACAGATATAGTAAAAAGCTGTAACGCAGACGCTGCAAAACTATTAAGCTTTATTGAAAGTAAAGGAACAAAAGTTGTTAAAATAGAAAACGCAGACAAAATTCTAGCAATCATAAAGGAAGAAGAAGGTCTTGTTACAGAACTTAAAGGATTAGAAGCATTATACATAAATATTGTCACAAAATCAGGCTTTGCACTTAAATCCAAGCCAATGTTTATCATGCGTAACGGAGCAGTAGACCCGTATTATATGGTTCACCAATTTTATAAATGGTATTCCCTACAAATGAAACTTCCCGGCTTTGATTTTATGTCGCAAAAACTGTTTAAAATATCTTTGAATTCAGACGGTTCACTGTTTGCAAACCTGAATCTTGATGAAATGACAGGCTTAAGAGAGGCAATAGCAAGAGACAGAGAAGCAACAGAATTTGCGCTTGAACTTGCAAAAAACAAAGAAGGCAGCAAAAATGTTATTGATAAAATAAAAACAGATGGAAGCGCGAATATATAACCCAACCTTAAAATCACAAATTCCAATTTTGACTATATAAAAAATTATACACACATATAAACAAACATCCTTTCTGCTGTTTTACAGAAAGGATGTTTAAAGTTATAAATAAATACTTAGCAGCATGTTTAAATCTATGCAGTAAGTTTTAAGATGGGGGTAAATTTACGGCAGCCGCACAAACTCCGAATACATTATCCTAAGAAAGAAATATGTTTAGGACTTTTGCTGGCTCTGTCGTAATCAGGTGAAAATAGTATATTATAAGTCTTGCGAAGCTTAGCGCCTAAAGCAGTAAGCATATTCGGATTTTGAACCATGTCCGCTCTTTGAGTACGGTTAAGGTCATTTTCGAAATTAATTTTCGCATTTGGGTTTTGTAACGACAAAATCGCTACGTTAGGTGTTAAGTTATTAAGATTGCCTTCTCCAAAAGAAACAGGCTTTACTGTATTAAATTTTATAGGATTTACTGTAATCATATCTTTCCTCCTCTCGTGAGGTTTCTTATTAAGTGTTTTTTTAACACTTCATTTAACACTTTTACTATAATCTATAATGGATAATTTGTCAACCCCTACTATAAAGTTTTATTAAGAACCCGTAAAACTAGACTATAAAAGAGTTTCGTATAAAGTGACAAAACTACACTTATTAAACATGCATTTATTCCCTTTACTATATTCGGAAACAAAAAGCATGACTTAATCCATTTTTTAATATAGGTAAAGTGGATTTCTTTTATTACCCGTATGGGTAATTGTAAAAGAAACACTTATTCTGTTAAATATAATCATTAAATCTTTTTCATACTTCCAGCTATTCTTAATTCCAACGGGAGCCTTAAATGCTCCCTTTCTTTTTGCACAAAAAAAGCAGAATATAATCTGCTTTTTACTGAAATCTAAATTTTATCAAGATTTAAATATTTGGCAAATCGCCTTTTACTTCTGCAACTTCACTACTATCCAGCTCAAAAACTTCATGCAAAGCTTTTACTGCACGCTGAGCCTGATCTTTATCAACAAGACAGCTGATTTTAATTTCACTTGTAGAAATCATTCTAATATTTACACCCTGTTCTGCAAGTGTTTCAAACATTGTGGAAGCAACTCCGGGACGATCAATCATTCCTGCACCCACAATTGAAACTTTGGCAATATTTTCATCAACCTGAATATCACCTGTTGCCCCAATTTCTGATTTCAAAGCATCTAAAGCTTCAACAGTTTTTGGCAAATCAGCAGCATCAACGGTAAATGCAATGTCATTTGTATTCGAAACTTTTCTTGCATAAGACTGAATAATCATATCTACAGAAATATTTTCTTTTGCCAGTTTGCTGAACAATTTTGCGGCAACACCCGGCTTATCGGGAACATCGCAAACTACAATCCTTGCCTGCGATAAGTCAGCCGCAACACCTGCTACGGGTTTGTAAATTTCCATTTTATCAACTCCTAATATTAAAGTACCTAAATTATTTAGTTTAAAGCTGCTTCTGACCCTCATAGGAACATTAAACTGTTTAGCAGTCTCTACACTTCTCGGGTGGAGAACATTTGCACCTGCATGAGCAAGTTCAAGCATTTCCTCATAAGATATTTCATCAAGCCTTGAAGCATTCGGCACAACTCTCGGGTCTGTAGTGTAAACACCTTCTACGTCAGTATAAATATCACATCTTTCCGCGTTCAAAGCCGCAGCAAGAGCTACAGCCGAAGTGTCAGAACCGCCTCTGCCGAGAGTTGTAATCTCTCCGTCTTCAGTTACACCCTGAAAACCGGCAACAACTATAATTTTACCCTGTCTTAGATTTTCTTTAAGTTTATCTGTTTTAATATCAATAATTCTTGCTTTTGAATGAATATTTTCGGTCATAATACCGATTTGCATAGCATTAAAACTGACAGCATCGTATCCTTGAGCCTGAATTGCCATAGCAAGAAGCGCTATAGAAACGCCCTCGCCTGTTGATAAAAGCATATCCATTTCACGACTTGAAGGATTAGGACTTAAATCTTTCGCCATTTTAACGAGATAATCAGTTGTATGTCCCATTGCTGAAACAACGACGACTACATCATTCCCGTTTTCTTTTTCTCTAATCACAGTCTTTGCGACATTTTTAATTTTATCCGTATCAGCTACCGAAGTTCCGCCGAATTTTTGTACAATAATCTTTCTCAATTTAATTTCTTTCCGAATTATTATGCAAAATCGCTGTCAATTCAGCTTTTTGCTCAGGGTATTCAAACAAATTCCTGTCAATATTTTCAACTTTCTCTGCAATAGAAAGTGTTTCTTTTACATTATATTCACAAAGGTTTTCTTTGACAAGTATGTAACTTACATAAAACATTAAATTTAACAATATAATATTATTTTCATCTGCCTTCAGAGCTTTGCGCAGTTTTCTTTGGGCTTCAGGATACTCATTTCGGGAAATAAGATATCTTGAATAATCCGTAAAAGCAGCAATATATTTAGGATTAAACAATATTGCATTTTCGTAATAATCTTTAACTTTTGTATCATTATTCATCTTTTCGTAACATTTTGCAAGATAATATGAATTTACGGCATCCTCATCGTCTGCCCTCAAAAGTTCAAGAGCTTTATTAATATCATCATGTTCATACGCCACAATCCCAAGAGCCTGTTTCACAATCTTATTTTCCGGTTCTTTTGCAAGGACTTTTTCAAGCAGAGGCTGCGCTTCATTAAACTCTTTTCTTGATGCATAGCAAAGCCCGAGATATGAGTTTATTTCAATATTATCCGGTTCAAACTCAAGCGCTTTCAGAAGCTTGAGAATTGCCTCATCAAACTGTTCGAACTTTTCAAGAACTTTGCCCCATTCAAGATACAATGCAGCATTTGTAAGTTTTTTTTCTTGAGCCGTTTCAAAATATTTAAGAGAATTTTCCATGTCAAATTTAAGCGCATAAATTTGCCCGAGCAAAATATAAGAAGGCAGAATATTTGGATTAAAATCAAGCGATTTATGTGCATAGTGTATTGCGCTGTCATAATCTTTTTTTAGATATTTTAATCTTGCGAATTCAAATGTATTATTGGCATTCGGACAAACATTAGCAAGAAATGTAAGTTTCATTTCAGCTTTATCATACATTTCAAGTTTGATTTCCATAACAGCACAAAGAAATACTGCAGAAAAATTATATTTATTATGCTTTGCAGCTTCAATAAACTTGTCATGAGCTTCTGCATATTTATGCTGTTTCATCAAAGCCATGCCCCAGCCCGTAAAAGTATCAGAATTATTTGCTTGAACTCTGTCGGAATTTTCAAATGATTTTACCGCATTTTCATACTTTCCGATTGATATAAGAGCAAAACCAAGCCTCTGCCATATATTTCTATCCTGAGGATTTAAATCTGCCGAAGTCTGATAATTCTCAACTGATTTTTCAAAATCGCCAAGCCTTTCATAAACAAGACCGAGATACTTATACACAAGAGCATCTTCCTGCGGCAATTCAAGAGCTTTCAAAAGAATTTCACGAGCTTCTTCATATTTATTTTGTTCAATCAGCACCTTTGCACGGTTTACATAAGTCAACGCAGGTAGAGACTGAATTACGGTATCTGCCTTAAATTTGTCAACAGAGTTATTTAAACTTTTTACTTTATCAATTATATTTTTTAACCAATCAGACAATCTGCCACCTCTCTAAATGCACCGTTACCCGCTTCTTTTTCGGTAATCTGAATTCCCTCAACATCTTTAACTTTTTTCACCGAATGCGGAACAGTAATTTTATATTTTGCAAAATTCAAACATTCGATATCATTAATATCATCACCTATATACAAAAATTCTTCTTTTGACAGATTATATTTCGTTACAATATCTTTGAGAACATCAATCTTAACCCTTATGTTTTGATGAATTTCTTCAATTTGAAATTTTTTTGCGAGCATTTCAATTGCTGCATTTTTTTCGCCTGATATAATTCCTATCATATAACCATTTTTCTTTAAAATTGAAAAAGCCATAATATCTTTAAAATTAAGCTTTCTGCTCATTGAAAAATCATCGCTGATATAAACACAATTATCTGTAACAACCCCATCAAAGTCGGTTATGACCATTTTAATTGTTTTTGGTAATTTCAACTTTCCCATATACAAAATATCCCTTATCTGTTATAATTTTATCATAAAGAGAGGTAAAAACAAATGCTTTGGTATTTATTGAATTTAAGCATCATTATTGTATTCGTTATTCTGTTTCTTATCGCAAGACAGACAAACAAAAGGTGGTCTAAAATAAACGATTACTTAGGTATGGTCACAAATACCGTAAACTCTGTAAGATATGGTAACTTATCCACTAAAATAGAAGAAATTAACCACCCCACATATCAAAATGTAACCGACAGTATTAACCGGATGGTAGAAACTCTTAACGACAGAGAAAAAATGATTGTTGAATACCAAACAGAACTTATGCGCCAGAACAAACTGCTTGAATCCGTTATTAATTCTCTTTCTGACGGTATTTTGATAATTAACGACAAGTATAACATTCTCCGTATAACCCCGCAGGTAAGCGAATGGTTCGGAGCAAAAGGACAGGACATTGTCGGAACAAATATTTTTGATTATATTCAAATCAGCGATGACACACCTATTGAAAGATTAAAAAATAAAGATGTTTTTGTCAAACATACTCCCACAAATAACTTTGTAATGCACACAATAAAATTATCTCTTGACGATGATAAAAAACGTTACGTAATTCTTATAAAAGACGTTACGACAGAAAGAGAAATTGAAACATTAAAAGAAGACTTTGTTGCAACACTAACACACGACTTAAAAGTTCCGATAGTTGCAGAATCTAACATTATAAACTTTCTTTTGAACGGGACTTTCGGAGAAATAACCGAAAAACAACAGGTTGCATTATTAAATATGAAAAAATCAAATGAAGAACTTGTAGACCTTGTTCAGATAATTCTTGAAACATACAAGATAAAAGAAACAGGTATCAAACTTCTTAAAGAGAATATTATGCTTAATAAATTTATATCAGATATTGTAGAAACTACACAGCCTATTGCCAATAATTCGGGCATTACAATATACTTCACACCTTCAAGAGATATAAAAGTAACGGCAGACTATATGCAGCTTGAAAGAGTTATAAAAAACCTTATCTCAAATGCAATATCTCACAGTAACACAAAAGACAGAATAGATATAACAACAGGAGAAATCCCGGGATATATAACAATATCAGTTATAGATTACGGTCAAGGAATACCTGCCAACGAGTTGAAACTCATATTTAACAAATATTATTCCGCAGCAAAAAAATTCCGTAAAATAGGAACAGGTTTAGGCTTATACCTCTCACAGCAAATTGTAAAATCACATGGCGGTGAAATTACCGTTCAAAGTGAAGAAAATGTAAAAACAGAATTTTGTATTAAATTACCGCTATAAAATGTTAAAAAACTTTGTAAATTTATTAGATTGGATATACAAGAAAAAGTGCTACTTTTGTAAAAGTTCAAAAGAAGCGGTTAAAATGTGCTCAATCTGCTACGAACAAATGGATTTTCTGCCTGTAAAAATCAACCGCGTAATTGACGGTAAAAAAATTTATTGCGCAGGCGTTTATTCAAAAAACCTTCAAAAACTTATAAGAGGCTTAAAATACCATAACCAAAGGGATTTGGCATACTATTTGGCAAAATTTATGGCTGAATATTTTTCAAAAATTACCGACAAAAATTCCTTTGAAGTAGTTCCCGTTCCAATTTTTCCTAAACGCGAGAAAAAACGAAAATACAACCACATGAATTTAGTCGGCGAAGAATTTTGCAGAATTACGTCCAACACTCTTAATACTTCGATAATTAAAAGGGTCAAAGATACTAAACCGCAATACAAATTAAAAAGAAACGAAAGGGTAAAAAATCTTTCTGATGCATTTAAAGTCGATAAAACAAATTACACAGGAAAAACAATCCTTATTATTGACGACATCTGCACCACAGGTTCAACCTTTGAGGAAATGATTAAAGAGTTGAAAAGAAACGGTATAGATGATATTATCTGTTTTGCAGCCACAACCCCGTTTGAAGAATAAGAAAAATGATACTTAACGAATTTTCAAAATATTTACAAACAAGAAATGATGATATTACCTCAGGTTCATCAACCGGAACAAAAATTCTTTGTGACTGGATTAAAATTGTAATTAATAAAAATCCCAAAAATCACGTTGATAAAATCGTTCATAAAGAAATCATGCTTGCCGAAAACAAATCCGGAGATTTTTTGATTGTAGGAAAATCCGAAAGCGGAAGAATACTGGTCAATGCATTATATAATTATGCATTAAGCTATGAACATTATATAATGAGTAAATGGCTTGAAAATAAAAAGCCGCATGATTTTAATAATAACCATAATAAAAAGCAGAACACAGATTAAAATTTTAAATTATAATTAAAATAATTTTTCAAGTTTTTATAAATATATTACCCTATAGGTGAATTTCTTTTTTAATTTTAACTTTTTAAAATATTTATAAAGTGAAGAGGAGTTATGATTTTATGAAAAATACTATTTTCCAAACACCTGTGTGTCAGTTAAAAGAATTAAACAACTTATTTATTGAACTAACCGAAAAAAATTGCAACCAACATTGCAGGCACTGTTACATTGATTTTCCGCTCAACAAAAATGTTAAAGATTTTATATCAATTGACGCAGTAAAAGAAGCTCTTATTGACACAAAAAAAGAAAATATTGAATGTATTTACCTTACAGGCGCAGAACCTATGACCCACCCTGATTTTAACTCAATTTTAAGAGCCTGTTTAAAACGATCAAATGTTTGCATTTTTACTAACGGAACATTTATTAACGAAAAGAAAGTCAGATTTTTAAAACGTGTAGAAGAAGAAAGTTCCTATGAGATTATATTTAAATTAAGCATAGACCACTTTGATGAAATCAAAAATGATGATATAAGAGGAAGAGGTGCTTACAGGCAAACCCTGCATGCTGTAAAAAGTCTTGTAAAATATGGATTTAATCCAATATTATGTATCACAAATTATTATAAAGAAGACAAAAACGTATTGATAAATGAATTAAAAAAGATTTGTTTAAAATTAGGTTTTGAAGCTACAGACAGCAATTTTACAATAAACTTGTACCACGATAAAAAGATACATTCTGACGAGTTGCCCGAATTTTCATGGGACAGTCTTGATTGCGAATACGGAAGAATATTGACGTCTAAAGGGATTTACAGCTGTCCGTTTCTGGCAAATGATCATCGCGGCAGATGCGGTTCTGATTTTAAAGACTATGCCAAACATAACACTTTAGAAACTTCATTGTGCACAACATGCATAAGAAATAATGAAAGGATGTTTGGCATAGATTACAAATTATTTCAATAAGCCTTATTGATTTGCCTCAGGCGAAACTCCGCCATCTTGAGAGACAGGTGTCGGCGACGGAACAGCAGATGCATCATTTGATACTGCATCAGCAGCAGGCTGAGAAGCTGAAGATTCTGCAGCAGTCGGATCTTTTTGAGCATATAACTTGATTTGTAAACTCACAAGTAATATTCTTTTATTTTTTTGGTATGGAACAATTTCAATTTTTGAGATTTCTAAGAAATGTTCATGCTTATACAATTCTCTCAAAAAATTTGCGAAATTAGCATAACTTGCAATCATCTCTGCTGAAACTCGACAAACATGATATCTGTTAGAAGCATTTTTTACAAAATTATCATCTTGAGGATCATAATCGTACTTAACAGAACGAGTTTTAATTTTATTATCTCGAATAAGCTGTAAAATTTCACCAAATTCGTCAGAAATAGCAGCTTCAGTATCCAAACCTTCACTTATAGGTTTGAAAAACATTTTTAGAATATTTTTGCTATCAGCATTTTTTCTAGCTTCTGCATCTTTTAAATCCTGCAATTTTCTTTCTGAATCTGCAAGAGATGCAGATTGAGCTTTATAGTCAGTCTGAAGCTGCATAATCTTTTGAACTTCGGGAACTGTTTTAACAATAGCAAAGATAAACAAAGCAAGAGCAACTCCGATAATCATTATAGCTATTTGAAACTTTTTCAGATATACACTATATTTTTCCACGTCAACTCTCCCTAATTACTGCTCTTTCCAAAATTCAACAACGGCTTACTTAACAAACCACCGCCTTTATTTTTCTGCTCATCCGTTTGCGAAGTCTGCTGCTGAGCATTAGGATCAGGCGGAGGAGGCGGATTAAGCTCGGCATTTGTCATATTAGTAATCTCAAATTCATAATCCGTAGGCTGATTCGGATCGATTGTAACAGCTTCATCAACAGAATCAGTCTTCATTTCCAATTTATGAAGTCTTAATTTAGTACTTATTAAAGAATCTTTCATATTACGAAAGAACAGATAAATATCTTCAACATTTGAAGAATCACCTTTAATATCAAATTTTCCGTCATCTTTTGCAACAAAATAAGTTACCCATAGTTTTTTAGGAACAGATTCTCCCAAAGCAGTATATGCCATAAGTTTTGATCTGTTATTAGCAAGAACTTTTTTTATTTCGGCATTAACATCAAAATCATTTTGCTTATTTTGTTCTTCCTGCAGTCTTTTAATTTCGGCATCAGTCTGCTGCAATTTAGCGTTAACTTCGTCCAGCAATGTTTGTTTCTGATTGGCAACCATAGGAACAAGTATAAACGCAAGTATTGCAGGGATTAAAAGCACAACACCCGCCGCAAGTGCAACATTTCTTGCGGCGTTTGGAGAAATGTCAATACCATTTTCTCCTATAGGAATATGTACAGGTTCATTAGGGTCATCAGTCGCTCCATCGGAGGTAGAAGAACCGCTTATAAAATTAAACCTGACCGGCATACTAACGCTTGAACCGACTGCTATACCGATTGCTTCAAGAGAAATCTTATGAGCTGTTTCTTCTAAAACTTCTAAACTAACAGGCAATGCATCCTGTTTTTTAAAGCTGTTATTTTCCCAAAAATTAACGATACCGTCTGTTTGCAATCTTTTAGAAAGAAGTTCTGCACTCACCATATCTGTTTCAGAAACAACATAAAGATAATTTGCAGGATAGCTCATCAAAGTAATTTGCGCTGAAGCATTGATTGCGTTATAAATTTCATCCCCTTCAAACGATTTAATAGCAAGAGGTTCTTCATAATAATCAACTATATTTTTACCTATCATGGAACAGATTGAATAACCGCTCTGAGTTATAAGCATCAAATTCCAGGATATATTTTCTTTCATCTGTTCTTCTGCCAAGCCCGAAAAAGCAAGAGCTTTCAGAATTGAGGTCAGCGACATTTCAACACCTGAAAGAGTAGCCCCGAGTTCTGTTAAAGCATTTTTAATATCATCAATAACATTTTTCTGAACAGCTGAATAAAACAGTTTTCTCATATCTCCTGACTGGAAATTATTTGCATCAATCCAGCTGATTACAGGTTCATATCTTTTAAAGATATACGATTGTTCTACTTCTGATGTCAAAGCTTCAGTAACAGCATCATCCGCAAGCAGAAGCGGTAGTTCTTTACTGCCGAAAAGAACCATCGGAAGATTTAATACGACATTGCTTTTTATATTAATTTTCAGTTCTGCAAAAAGCTCTGTAACTGCATTTTTAAACCCTTCTATGTCAGAAAGTTCTCTTAGTGACTCATTATACTCAAGCGGTCTGTAGGCATAATTTTTAATCGTACGGCTTGACGTATCAAGTTGTATAAGTTCCAAACCTACACCTGGAGTAACGGATAAATACACCGTATCCTTACTACCTACTCCCAACTGTGATAAAATATTGTTTAAATCCATAATATCTTTTTCTTACTATTTGTTTACTCTAATACATTTTTATTATACAATATATTTTATAAAGTTTCCAAATTTAACATAAATTTACACTAAATGGAGGAGAATTTACCCGAATGAAAGAGCTGATTGAAAAAATTAATAAATTAAAAAAAGAAAAAAATGCAGTTATTTTGGCACATTGCTACCAAAATGCAGAAATAGATGAAGTTTCGGATTATGTCGGAGATTCACTTTACTTAAGCCAAATGGCGGCAAAAACCGATGCTGACATTATACTTTTTGCAGGCGTATATTTTATGGCACAGACCGCTAAAATCTTGTGCCCGGATAAAAAGGTTTTACTTCCCCGTTTAGAATCAGGATGCCGTATGGCAGATATGATTTCTCTAAATCAGCTCAGAGAATTCAAAAGTAAAAATCCAAATATTCCGACAGTATGTTATATAAATTCAACTGCAGAAGTTAAATCAGAATGCGACATTTGCTGCACAAGTTCAAATGCAGTAAAAATAGTTGGCAGCCTAAATACAGACAAAGTATTGTTTCTGCCTGATACATATTTGGGGAAATGGGTTGAAGCTCAGCTCGGAAACTTAGAGGTAATAACATACCCCGGATTTTGTCCTACGCACTTGCAAATAAGACCTGAAGATATTATATCGGCAAGGGAAAAATACCCTGATGCTCCTGTACTTGCGCATCCCGAATGCCACCAGTCAGTCACAAAACTTGCAGACTATGTAGGTTCAACAACAGGCATTATGAAATATGCAGTTGAAAGTGATAAAAAACGATTTATTATTGCAACCGAAAAAGGGGTTGTTGATAGGTTAAAACGTGATTATCCCGATAAAGAATTTATACTTATTAAAGAAAATATTATATGCCCGAACATGAAATGGCATAACTTAATTGATATTTACAATGCGCTTGAAAAAGAAGAACACGAAATTACTGTAGATAAAGACATTGCAGCGAAAGCATTAAAATGCATAAATAGAATGCTTGATGTTTCAGCTGCAGGAGCAAAACAATGAATAACGATATAATTTACGGAAAAAATTCCGTTATGGAAGCATTAATTGCCGGTGATAGAGAAATTAACAAAATAATAATTTCAAAAAATATTCACAGCGACAATAAATTAAATAAAATAAAAGAACTCGCTCAACAAAACGGAATTGTATTCCAATTTGTTGCCAAAGAAAAATTTCTTCCGTATGCAGAATTCAACCATCAGGGAATAATTGCACAAATTTCTCCTATTAAATATATGGATTTAGACGATTTTTTGGAAAATAAACATGAAAACTCGTCAGTCGTAATCCTTGACGGAGTTGAAGATTCGCACAACCTCGGAGCAATTATCAGAACCTGCGTATGCGCCGGCGTATCAGGAATAATAATTCCTTCAAGACGCAATGTTCAGGTCAACGCAACCGTCGAAAAAACAAGCGCAGGAGCAATTAACCATATCCCCATAATAAAAGTAAACAGCCTTGTAAATGCAGTGCAAAAATTAAAAAATTCCGACTGGTGGGTAGTTGCAACTGATGCCAGTGCGAAAGATAATTATTATGATGTGAATTATAAAGATATGAATTTTGCTCTGATAATGGGAGCAGAACATGCAGGAGTGTCAAAATCACTTCTTAAAGCTTCAGATTTTATAGTAAAAATTCCTATGTTGAAAGAATTTAATTCGCTTAATGTTTCAAATGCCCTAAGCGCAATAATCTTTGAAACAGTTAGACAAAAATTAAAAAATTGACTATAATATGTTCAGAGGAGAGAGAAATGAAAAAAGAACTTGAAAAATATGGTCTGCTGACTGAAGAAATTTCGGATGAAGATGTAAATTTTCATGAGCTTGAAATGCCGGAAGATGATGATGTTCTTGAAACAGTAGAAGACCCAAAAGTTCAGGAAAATTTATCAACAGTAAATTCCGACGACAGTGTGAGAATATATTTACAGCAAATCGGCAAAATTCCGCTTTTATCAGGGGAACAAGAGCTGGAACTTGCTAAAAAAATATATGATGAACATGATGATTTTTCAAAAAACTTACTGGTCAATGCAAATTTAAGACTTGTTGTGAGCATTGCAAAAAAATATATAGGACGCGGACTTTCATTTCTCGACCTAATCCAGGAAGGCAACATGGGCTTGATGAAGGCTGCAGGAAGATTTGATTATACGAAAGGTTATAAATTTTCAACCTATGCCACTTGGTGGATTCAACAATCAATTACACGCGCAATTGCAGATAAAGCCCGAATTATCAGACTTCCAATCCACATGATTGAATCTCTCGGAAAAATTCGCCGTGCAACAATTGACTTGACAACCGAACTCGGGCATACTCCGACTAAACAGGAAATTGCTTACCGTTTGGGTGTTCCGGTAAATAAACTTACGCAGATAATTAAATCAGCACAATCTACAATCAGTATGGAGACACCTGCAAATTCTTCAGAAGATTCTTCAAAAATTGCAGACTTTATTGTTGATGAAGATTCTATAGCACCTGACAGCCGTGTCTCTCAGGAAAATCTTTTTGAAGATATAAGAAAAATGTTAAATCAATTAAGTCCTAAAGAACGTGACGTTTTAATTTTGCGCTACGGACTTGACAGTAACGGGAATAAAAAAACGTTGGATGAAATCGGCTCTCAATACGGTGTATCAAGAGAACGCATCAGACAAATTGAAAACCGTGCAATTGCAAAACTAAAAAAACTATGTAAAAACAAAAAGCTTTCAGTCGGACTTAAAAACTATTTTGGAGAATAAAAAAGGAGATTTTAAATCTCCTTTTTTAATAATTCATTTCCCAGTTATCATTCAATATTCTGCCGAAACAGCCGTTGGAACCGGGATCTTCAGTTGTCATACAATATTTTTTATAAATAGCTTCTCGTTCATCCATTGTCAATGGAGCGTTTACACTTACATCATCACCAAAATCATCAACTCCTCCATTATTATATATATAAAGCCAAAATAAATCACGACCTTGAACATTAGGACCTTTAGCACCATTAATATCAACAGCCATATTAACTATTTTGTTTGGACCTTCTGCATAATAAGACGGACGAATTGAAGCTCCGCTTGTCAAAACATAAGATTTTCTATCCCTTGAAAACATATCCTCATTTTCCATTGAGCCATCCAGTTTCCGATATCTTTCAGCAAAACAAGGAGACATAGAGTCACATTCCTGAACAACTCTAAAATAAGAACTCATCATGTCATCAACCGCACTTTGAGAAATCAACCCTGCTTCACGTAGGTTCAATGCATTTTTATCCGTTTGAAACTGTAACAATACCTGGGATATTTCATTATATACTTTATGTAATTGAGTTACATAGGTTTTACGCTGATGATTTTGCATCAACGTAGGCACGGTCATTGCCGACACCACGCCAATTATCCCTAAAGTTACCAAAACCTCTGCTAACGTAAAACCATTTTTAGGCTTATAGTAATGTATTTTATCACTATTAAAACATATTACATTTGCTTTGCAACAAAAAAAATGCCCTTGCTTTACCGCCTCACTTCTTAGCTGCCTACAGCTTAAATTATGCCCCCCCCCCGAGTTACATTACTTAACAATCCAGTCATAACAACTCCTTTCGTACTAATAGTTTAATTATAACAAATATGCCCGAACTTTTCAAGTTCGGGCATATTGTATTAAGTAGCAACTATTCAGCATCTTTGTTAATATCTTTTATGCTCAATGCAATTCTGTGTTCTTGAGGTGTGAATTTCTTAATAAGAACTTCTACACTGTCGCCAACTTTAAAAGTATTGAACGGATTAACATTTTCTTCAGCCATTTCAGAAACAGGTAATAATGCTTCTACTCCGGGGAAAATGTTAATAAATGCGCCAAAACCTGTTACTTTATTAACAGTACCTGTAATTACTTGTCCTTCTTCAAATTGACCTTCAATCTGCTGCCATGGATCTTCGCCCATTCTTTTTAATGACAATGAAATTCTTTTTAATTCGTTATCAATTTTGATAATTTTAACTTCAATAGTTTCACCTAAAGAAATTACATCTGATGGGTGTTTAATTCTTGACCAAGAAATTTCAGAAATTGGAAGAAGTCCGTCAATACCGTTTATATCAACGAATGCACCGAAATCTGCAATTCTTACAACTTCACCTTTTACAACCTGATCTTCTTGAAGTTCAGATAAAATATTATCTACAACTTGATCACGCTGTTCTGCAACAGCCTGTCTTTGAGATAAGATAAGTTTGTTTTTCTTAGGATCTGCTTCCAATACTTTAACTTCGATTTTAGTATCAATTAATCCGTCAAAAGGAGTTCCTGTTCTTAATTGAGAAGAAGGAATAAATCCTTTTAAATCAGCTACATCAACTAATACACCGCCTTTAACGATTGAAACAACTTTTGCAAGAATTGTATCGCCTTGAACTTTTGCATCATTAAGCTGAGCCCAAGCTTGAGCAAATGCAAGTCTTTTAAGAGAAAGAAGCATTCCATCTTCATCATTTTCTTCTTTCAATACATAAAATTCTTTTTCTTCACCGATTTCAAGGCTATCTGAAGCTTCTGCAGAAGGGATTTCTTTGTTTGGCAAGAAAGCTTCTGTTTTAGCACCTTTAACGCTAATTAAATATCCTTCACTTTCTTTTTTTACAACAGTACCTTCTACGATATCAGCTACTGAGTAAGATTTTGCGAAAGATTCTTCCAATAATCTTTCGAATTCATCTAAGTTTGTTTTTTCTAATGTTGTTGTCATGTTTTTTATATTTCCTTTCTAAGTTTATTTACTACATTTTCAATAATATTTTGGGGAGTTGAAGCCCCTGCCGTAACAGAAATTCTGTCCGCCTGTTCGATTAAATTTCTGTAATTATCCAATTCATCATCTTTTTCAATATGAATTGTTTTGGTTATATCTTTTAATATTTCAGCCAAATGAGTTGTATTAGCGCTCTTTTTTGAACCTGCTACTATCACAAGATCACTTTCTCCTGCAAGTTCTCTTGCCTCTTTCTGACGCATTGAAGTACTCTGACAAATAGTATTAGCTATATGAATTTCTTTAGCTATTGAAGTTAAATATTCAACAATGGAATTTAATGTAGAAATTCTCTGTGTTGTTTGAACTACGACACCAACACGTTTGTGATTTTTAATCCTCGCTTCAAATTCCTTCACCTGTTCAACAGAAGCTGCCACAACAACGTTATCACTCCATAATTCCGCATTTGCTCTGATTGCAATAACTTCAGGATGTTCAGATTTACCGACAATTACTACAAAATAATCCTCTTTTGCAAGTTCAATTGCCTTTTGCTGAACTTTTTTAACATCAGGACAGGTTAAATCAACAGGTTCAAAGCCTGCTTTTTTAATCTTTTCAATAACTTGAGGACTTTCGCCATGACTTCTTATAACACAAATACCCTCACCTTTTTCGGGGATTTCTGTCAATGTTTTAATTCCTAATTTTTCAAGTTCATTGATTACCTGAGTATTATGAATAAGTTCACCCAACACAAATACATTTTTGTCGGGGTTTTCAGCTTTCAATTTCTTAACGGTTTCGACGGCTCTTTTTACTCCGTAACAAAAACCTGCATATTTAGCTAGTTTAATTTCTTTCGGCAATTTAAAATTGTCTTCTTTCTATAAAACTCACGATTATTCAATCGCTGTAAAAACATTAAAATATAAACAATATAAAAAATCAACAAATGTAAAGCCCCTTTTTTACAAAAGAGGCTTTATTTTAACCACTACAAATTTCGTACCTTAGACCATTAAATTACCTTTTTTATCTTTAAGATAAATTTCTTTTATATCAAAACCATAAGGGTTTGTAGTATAAAGAGAATTATCTTGTTTGTTTTTTTCATTCTCATATTCAATATCATATTTTTTAGCAATATTCTGATAACCGATATCTGAAACAGCTAAAAACTTAACAACATTTGTTATTTTATTCTTGACATCATTCGGCAGTCCCATTGAAAGAAGCATATCCGCTCTGTCTTTGTCTTTCACAATTGCATTAAACAGATTTGCATCAGTTCTAGCAATCATAACGTAAATAGTTTTCTTTTGAGCCCCGTTAGGAATTGATGATAACAATTTTATTTTCTGTTCCAACGGAAGTTTTTTAAAATAATTTGCAAAATATTCTCTTTTAACATCAGACGGCAGTGCGTTAAATTCACTTTGAGATAAATGAGCTCCGCTTGCTAATCTTTCTTGCAAAGACACAGTATCAGGAGATTGAGCAAGTTCAATTAAATTATTTCTTGCAGCAGCTTCTCCGACAATTTTGGGTAAAACCTCTTCTTGAACACAAGACGGAGCACTTTCAAGACTATTTACTGCAGCATCAATAGCTCTTTCGTTACCCGATTCATACACGGCATCTAATGCTTGAGATTGAACAGACGGATCATAATCTTCAATATTAGCTGCGGCATGTTCTTGCACCTCAGAATATTTAGATTGCATAATATCTTTATGCATAGCTAATTGATTATCTTTATGGCAGTCTTTAATTTGATCTGCTAAAGAATTTGAATATTTAATTGCATCTTCTTCATTAAATTGTTGTTCAATTCTATTACGAACCATTGAAAATGCTTTTGTTTGATTTTCTTTATCTAATTTTGCAACAACACCATTTTCAGCAGCAGCAGCAGTTGCTTTTTCTGATTTTTGAGTTGCAATATCCAAAGATGTAATTTGAGCTTTACCTTTTAATTTATCTGCATTATTTGCCGCATGTACCTGCAACTCATCAGTAGCATTTGGACTTTTCTGCAAAGTTTCAACAGCTTGAACTTGTTTGTCTGCATCTTCAATCGTACCAAGTGTATCATAAGAAGAAATTTGAACTTCAGCATTTTCATGCTTAGCTGATTGATTAACAAATATCAATTTTTTATCATCGTGTTCTGAGCCATTGCATTTCGGCTCTGCCAATGTTTTGTTTGCAGTAATAATCAAACCATCTGCCTGCTTTTGATTATACGTATCTTTTGAAATTCTTAATTTTTCAATATTATCAGCAACATTCTTAGAAGACTGTGTATCTGCGTTACCAATATTTAAGACAGCTTTATCTGTCAAATCTTTATCTGCCCACATGTCTTTATACTTTGAAGAATAAATACCAAATGCGTTTACAGAAGCTTCTGAATTATAAAATTTTAAGAAGTTTTTAACATATTCTTTTTTTTGAGCTTCAGACATACCTTTGCATTTTACGTCAATGTATGTCAACACAGCGTTAGTTTCAATATCTGATCCATGTACAAAATCTTTAATTTGAGCTTGAAAATCTTCAACATCATTGTTTACAGATTTTTCATAATCAGTTTCAGGTTTTGGCAAATGATTTGCAACTTCTTCTAACTGTTTTGCTTCATCTGTTGCCATATATTTTTTTATTAAGTTATAATTCGCCTGTTCTTCAGATGTTAGCTGTTTACCATTCTTTAATTTACCTTCATAAGAGCTTAATTCGTCCTTCAAAGATATAAAATTTTGAGCTTTTGCTTTGCTGCGAACATTATCTAATGATTTAAAATTACTTAAAAATTTTAAATCAGCTTCTGTACGTTGTTCTGCTGCTTTTTCGGAAATAGCATTGTACATCAACTCTGTTTTATCTAGATTGTAATATCTCATATATTTGGCAACATCAGATGCATCAAGATTATCACCAACATCTTTACCGGTTCTTTCTGATACTATTTTGCCAATTTGAGATTTTAGAGCGGCAGAATACTTCATATAAGCTTTGTCACTAGCATTCAAATTATCTTTGTTAGCGGCTTCTTCAACAGTCAAAAATTCTTCAACTATACCTAATCTTTCATACTCATCCTTTTGTAAAAAGTCAACAAACGACATGCCATTGTAATCTGATGCAAGAATATTTCTCATAACAGAATCTGCGGCTTTACTTTTTAAGCTGTCATGCTTTTCAGCAGCTGAAAGGAATGTCTCTTTCAAGCTGCTTAATCTTTTATCTTTATCAATAAAAGCCTTTACTTTTTCTATCTCGGCCTGCTTATCAGCATCAGAAAGCTTATTCCAATCTTCTTCTGAATGAGCTTTTGCTATAACATTTCCATTTTTATCTTTAATACCATAAATATATGTATTTCTAGTAAAAGCTTTATAACAATCTTCGATTTTAGCATCAGAAGATTTTTCATTAAATAACTGTTTTTCTGTCTTGAATTTTGAAACTTCTTCATGCGCATCAATGTTCTTAAGCTCGGTTGTATTAGCAGACCTTAAAGTATTTACTAATTCTATTTGCTTATCTATACTCAATGTATCAAAGTTTGGGTATTGAGCTTTAAGAGTTTCATAATGTTCAAGAGTAATGCGTAATTTTTTTATTAATTCCTGCTTTTTAGAATCAACCATTGGAAGCGCAGAGGAAGATACATTACTTTGTGTGTTTGAAATGGACACAGAGCTTGTGGAATTATTGTGAACTTTATTGGTATTATTAATATTTTCTATTATAGACATTATAAACTCTCTGCTTTTTTCTCTACACATGTAAAAACATGCAAAATCAATCTATTTCAACATAACATATATTATTTACAATTCTTAATATTTATATTAATCATCTAAATGCGGTAATATGCACTTATTAAAAGGTAATACTGAATAATCATTAGTTTTATCTCTGGCATCAACATATTCCAAAGCATTCTTAAACGGAGCCTGTCCAAAAATAGATATAAGTTTTGCAGTTAAATCATCATCTATTAGAAAATAAGATTTACGATTCCCATTTTTGTCTCTTCCAAGCAGATAAACAGAACCGTATAAAATCTTTTGAGGATTACTCTTATTTGTATTAAAATAAGCATTATTAACATATATACCCTGTACATGAAGTTCCGGATAACCTTCTTTTTTTACAGTAACAAGCTCAGCATCATCAGGATTGCTATCTTGTGAGTAAAAACCGATTGTATAAGATCCATTTTTTGTTGTTATACTTGATGAGCCTTCTAAGTCTCCAAAAGCCTCAAATGCTTGAGCTTCTTTTAAAATATCACCATTAGCTCCATTTTGCAGACTCATATGAGTCTGACGCAAACCTACATTATAATTATTCACTTTTATATCTGTATTATTATCAGAAGATTTCAAGGCTTTTGCAATATAGTTTTTCATATCATTAGTAATATCTGAATAAGTTGGTGCAAGCTTAACATAAGCATCATCATCCACCAATTCTATATCATAGAAAGTTAAAGTATTTGATTTAGCACCATCATCACCAACCAGCGAGAGATTTGCTTGATTTAAAGCTGATATTTTATAATCTTTATCATATAAATGCTTACCTCCTTCACTGATAGCTTCTGTATAAATTATTTTATCAAATCCTGAACCGCCTTTTGTATTTACAAGACTTATTTTCGGAGTTATTGTTTCAAATTTTGCCCCTTTTATTGGAGAAAATGTTTTTGAGGCTACCACAGTACCATTATCTGCATCAAAATCAGATATATTGGCAACCATTTCAGTATTATGAGAAGTATCAGCCTCTGAAATTCTTGTATTATTCGAAGAAGATACGGCCATAGGGCTCATAGCTAAAACTGTAGCTGCAAGAGGTACTGCTAATTTATGCGAGAGTTGATTCATAGGCTGAGATGCATTTGAATTCCTTTTCTTTTTTCCTTCGAAATTTAATTGATTTAAATTACTTACCAAAGTTGCAGATGTTACAGGTCTGATTGTCATAGTCTTTTTACCCCTATTTTATTTTTTACATATATTTTTTATTCACTAAGTTAAGGTAAGTCAAAAAAATTTTTTGCTACCTTGTTTATTCATTAATTCCCTCTGAAAGCTATTATAGCAACTCATACAAGGTTTTGTAAAATAGTATATACAATATTAACATTTCGTTACACTTGCACCGTTTCCTTGTTTGTTGTAAATATAAATGTATATATAAGATTATGCTTTTTAGCGATGATATATATCAGTAAAAGAAGGAGAACTCAAATGAGTGAAAGAAAATTAGTTGGAACAGGAGAAATGTTCAAAAAAGCATTAGCAGGCGGTTACGCTATCGGTGCTTACAACGTTAACAACATGGAAATCTTGCAAGGTATTGCAGAAGCTGCTGAAGAAACTCAATCACCTATTATTTTACAGGTTTCTGCAGGTGCAAGAAAATACGCTAACCAAACTTACTTAATCAAATTGGTTGAAGCTGCTTTGGCTACAACTACAGTACCTATCGCTTTACACTTAGACCACGGTGCTGATTTTGAAATTTGTAAAGCTTGTATCGACGGCGGTTTTTCATCTGTTATGATTGACGGATCAAGATTCCCGTTAGAAGAAAACATCAAATTAACTAAACAAGTTGTTGATTACGCTCATCCGCGCGGAGTTTCAGTTGAAGCTGAACTTGGTAAACTTGCAGGTGTTGAAGATGATGTTAAAGTTCATGCTAAAGATTCAACTTACACTGACCCTGAAGAAGCTGCTAGATTCGTTAAAGAAACAGGTTGTGATTCTTTAGCTGTAGCTATCGGAACTTCTCACGGCGCTTACAAATTCTCAGGTGAAGCAAAATTAGACTTCGAAAGACTTGCAGAAATCAAAAAAGCTGTTAACGAAGCTGTAGGATATGACTTCCCATTAGTATTACATGGTTCATCTTCAGTTCCTGCTGAATTTGTAGCTAAATGTAATAAATTCGGCGGTCAATTACCTAACGCTCAAGGTGTTCCGGAAGATATGCTTAACTATGCTTCTAAACACGGTGTAGCTAAAATTAATATTGATACAGACTTGAGATTAGCTATGACTTCAACAATCAGAGAGTTCTTTGTTGAACATCCTGAAAAATTCGACCCGCGTGAATACATGGGACCAGGAAGAACTGCTGTTAAAGAAATGGTTATGCACAAAATGCGCGACGTTCTTGGTACAGCAGGACACGCTCAAGACTAATTTAAGTTTTGTTTGTATATACAAAAAGCTCTCTTTAAAAAAGGGAGCTTTTTATTTTATTACATAAAAAATAGATAGCACAATAAAAAAGGAACGAAATTTCGTTCCTTTTCATCTTTTTCATATTCCAACTTAGTTAGTGTGATTTATTTTTTTAAAAAATCCGGAATTTCAATGTTAGTGAAACTTGGAGAAACTTCAGGCATTGAAGTTCTTCTTACAGTTTGCTGAGGCTGTGATGTTAAATTAGAGTTTGAATTAAATGTACCTGCAAAGAAATCAGAAGCACTTAATTGTTTAACCTCAGTTTTTTCTTCGGGTTTTTGACTTTTCATTTCAAAACCTGTAGCGATAACTGTAATTTGAATTTCACCTTGAATATTTTCATTAACAGCAGTACCAATAATTACAGTAGCATCATCGTTTACTGCATCGTGAATAATATTTGCAGCATCTGAAATTTCGTGAAGTGTCATATCAGGTCCGCCTGTAATATTAACGATTACGCCGGTTGCACCATTGATAGAAGATTCAAGAAGTTGAGAGTTAATAGCGATTTCAGCAGCTTTAACAGCTCTTCCTTCGCCCTGACCGCGACCGATACCCATAAGAGCTGAACCTGATGCCTGCATAACACATTTAACATCAGCAAAGTCAACGTTAATAAGTCCGGGAACGGTAATAATATCAGAGATACCTTGAACACCTCTTAAAAGAACTTCGTCAACAATGATAAATGACTCGGTTAATGAAACCTGTCTGTCAACTACCTGCAATAATTTGTCGTTAGGAACAACGATAACTGCATCGACAGCTTCTCTAAGTTTTTCTAAACCTTGATTAGCTTGATTTTGTCTTTTACGTCCTTCCCAGGTAAAAGGTTTAGTAACAACAGCGATAGTTAAAATTCCTAATTCTTTAGCAATTTTTGCAACAACCGGAGCTGCGCCTGTTCCTGTTCCGCCGCCCATACCTGCAGTGATAAACACCATATCAGCACCGTCTAAAGCTTCTGTAATTTCCTGTTGAGCTTCTTCAGCAGCTTTTTCCCCAACTGAAGGATCACCTCCGGCACCTAGACCTGCTGTAGATTTAGTTCCCAGTTGAATTCTGTTTTTAGTCTGACCGAATTCAAGAACTTGTAAATCTGTATTCATTAACCAGAACTCTACACCTGAAAGTCCTGCTTTAATCATTCGGTTAACAGCATTACCGCCGCCGCCGCCGACACCGATAACTTTGATGTTGGTAGGGTTAATTGGAGACCTTTGAGCTTGATCATTGCTTGTTGTTTCATCTTTTTTAGCAAAGATATCTGATACGAAATTTTCCACTTTTTTACCTCTTTTATGTAATTGTATAGTTGTCTATCTACAATAGTATAATAACATACTATTTTAAATAGAAAAAAAGTACAATAATTTACCTTTAATTATGAACAAAATTTAATATAAATCCCTGTACCTCAGATATAATAAGAAAAACGGCATGCCCTTAATATTATTTAACATAAGCAGGAGGCATTGCCCAATGAAGTTTATTTCTTAAAATCGAATAAAATTCAGAATTTTCAAGCAGAGCTAGTTTTGCGGTATAATCTGATTTTGTAATTTCAATTTCCGAACTGAATTCGTACAATTCCTGCCCATCTGTTGAAAGAACATATTTACCCTCATTATCCGTGCATACCGTAATTTCTTCGTTGTCAGGCACAACAATCGGTCTTGCTGTAAGCGTATGCGGGCAGATTGGAACTATAACAAAAGCTTTTAAAGACGGATTTAATACCGGTCCTCCTGCAGAAAGCCCGTATGCCGTCGAGCCTGTGGGTGTGGCTACAATTATTCCGTCTGCCAGATAATCGCAAACATATTTCCCGTTTATTTTTAATGAAAATCTTGATGTTCTGCCGAAATCACGACCTTTTATTACAAAATCATTCAATGCCGTAAAGTTACCGCTTTGCAGCATTATTCTGTCCTCAACCACAAACTTGCCGTCTAAAATTTCATCAACCGATTTTTCGATATTTTCTTTTGAGGACTGCGAAAGAAAACCCAACCGCCCGAGATTAATCCCGAAAATCGGCGTCTTATATTTTGCATAAAATCTTGCAGTTTTCAAAATTGTCCCGTCGCCTCCGATTACAAAGACAAAATCAAACCCTTCTTTTAGCCCGTCAATATTTAAAACTTTTGTATTTATGCCTTTACTTGAAAGTATTTTCACGAGCTTATCTTTGATTTCAACAGAGTGTGATATTTCCTGATTGTAGCAAACCGCAAAATTTTTCATTTCCATAACGTAGAAAATATAGCATAATATTTGGTTTAAAGCAAATAAAAACTAGTAATTCATCTCCCAGTTATCATTAAGAATTTGTCCGAAAGGACTCCATTCAGATCCGGCAGATTCTCTTTGGGCTTTAGTTAAAGGAACTGAAGTAGCACTAGCATTATATGTATCTATTGCTCCATTATTATAAATTGCAATATAAAATGTATCTCGACCTAAAATATTAGGACCTTGTTGACCATTTACATCTACCAAAATGTTTACCAATTTACCGGAAGAACCTTCTGCAATATATAACGGGCGAACTGCTGCGCCACCAGCTAAAATATAAGAAGTACTAACATGATCACCTATGCCATAAACTGCACCACTTAAAAATCGATATGTATCAGAAAAACAAGGCTTTAATGAATTTTCGCATGTAGTAACTGTTTTAAAATAATTTTTTATGAAATTTTGAGATGCTGCAGTTGTATTTATTCCGGCCTCTTTTAAATTTACTGCATTTGTATCAGCCATCAATTGTACAATAGCTTGTTGTAATTCATTATACACCTTATGTAATTGAGTAACGTATGATTTACGCTGATGATTTTGCATCAAAGTCGGTACAGTCATCGCAGATACTACACCTATTATACCTAAAGTTACTAATACTTCAGCTAATGTAAATGCTTTTATATTTTTCATAAAACCCTTTCTATTCTAAATCCTACATATATTATAACATATTTTTATAATAATTAACAATATAAAAAAAAGAGGCATTAAATGCCTCCTATTCAACTATCTCTCTCTTTCTCACATTATTATTGACTATTGTAAAGGAGCTCTCCACAATGAGTCATTAAATTTATTTTGGTTAGCATTAACGTCAACAGACAAAGTAACGTTGCTTGGAGTGAATACAAATACTAAATCACCAACTTTTTGAGGTTTGCCGTCAAGAGCGTGAGCAGCTCCGCAAACAAAGTCAATTGTTCTTTGTGATTGTTCTTTATCTAAAAGATGAAGGTTCAAAACGATTGTTTTTCTATTTCTTAGATGTTGAACAATAGTAGCAGCATCTTCAAAAGAACGCGGTTCCATAACTTTAACTTCATAGCCTTTAAAGTTAGGATGGCTTACAACCTTAATATCATTTGATCTGTCAATTGACGGTTGTTGGAATGAATATTCCGGTTGAAGCGCCAAATTATCTTGAACAGGATAATCTTCTTCAACTTCCTGAGCCATCTCATCGAAAATAGTTTCTCTTGGTTCAAATCCTTTTACTAAAAAATCTACTACTGATTTAATTTTGTCTGTTACTACTGCCACCGTTTTTCCTCCGTTTATCTTACTTATTTAAATAATTTTCTACCTATCCTTAGCATTGTTGCACCGTGCTTAACCGCAATCTTGTAATCCTGACTCATACCCATTGATAATTCTTTTAAAGAACAGTGAAAATCTGTTTCAAGCCTATTTCTGATTTGTAAAATTTCTTCAAACAGCCTGCCTAATTCTTCTTCCGAAGCTCCAAGCGGAGCCATATTCATCAAACCTGCAATTTTTATATTTGGAAGCGAATTTATTGAGATAAAAACGTCGAAAATTTCTTGTTTGGAAAATCCGAACTTCTGTTCTTCATCTGCGTTATTAACCTGAAGAAGAATATTTTGGACTTTTCCTATGTTCTGAGCTTCATCCGATATAGCCTTTGCAAGTTTATACGAATCAACGGAGTGTATATAATCAAAATTCTTCACTGCCTTTTTAACCTTATTGGTTTGAAGGTGTCCTATGAAATGAAACTTTGAATTACTTCTCACATCCGCAGGAAGATTATTAATCTTCTCAACTGCCTCAATTACTCTTGATTCTGCGAAATCTCTTAACCCTGCATTATATGCTTCAATTATAGCGGTTTCATCAAAATATTTTGTAACTGCGATAATATTTGGTTGATAAGGTGCGATGTCTTCCTGTACTTGTAAAAGATTTTTTTTAACTGTATGTTCCATAAATAATCATCCTACCTCTACAAGAAGTTGAATATATTATTAATTGTACTCTATACATCATAAGGGGACAACTTTTTTATTTATAACCTTTCCTCCGCTTTTTATTTTTCCCCGAAACCATGATGATGACATGATTTCAGCTGATTTAACATTTCTTCAAGTTTGGTTAATATTTTGTAATATTGTCCGTTTTTACGCCATGCCTTCTGTTATTTTGGGCATGCCCTGATGTATAACTTTAGAATAAACTATTATTTCCGAAAATTTATCCTCTAAACACATGAGTTTTTATATATATTTTTTATTTTTTCTCAAAAATCATTACATATTCATGTTTAAAGATAAAAAATCCGCCTGCAAGAGCTCTATAACGCCATAAGTTCGCAGTTTTGCCTTTTGCACGTTCATTTCCTTGAATATCTTTTACAATAATTCCTTTGAGCTTAAATCCTAAGTTCATCATTCTTGCCATACATTCAAAACCAAGAGGCTGAACTTCTGAATTTTTGTAACTGTCACCGATAATTAGTGCGGCAAAACGACCTTTCTCAAGCATATCGTAACCGTTTTTTGCGACTTTTGCGAACAAATCGTAAAATTCTTCAGTAGAATCACAATTTGATAAATCTTCTTTCTTATCAGAGAATTTGATAATATCGTCATAAGGCGGATGAAGAATTAAGAATTGTGCCTTTTCTTCACGCATAATATCAAGACTTGCCTGAACTTTTTCTTTTGCTTCTTCTGAAGCTGAATCTGCACAGATTATACGAACATCTGTTACAAGCTGTTTCGGCGTAAATTTTTCCGAAACTTTTTCTGCGAGTTCATCTTTAAGCTCTACACCAATACAGCGTCTGCCCATATTAACCGCTTCAATACCTGAAGTTCCCGAGCCAAAGAATAAGTCTAACACCACATCATTTTTCTTTGTAAATCTTTCATATAATTGTTGAGCGATTTGGGGGATATAATTCCCGTGGTATTCGTTTGAATGCCCGCCTTCTTTTAAACGCGCCGGAAATTCCCACAATGTATCCGTTTTTACGTGATCGTAAGCTTTCCAGTTATTCAAATCAATATCACTGTATCTTGTTGTTTTAACAGGTTTTACTACCTGCAAATCAGCTTTCTTTGAAGGTTTTAATTTTGTATTAATTCTAGCTCTTACCAAGTCTATATCTCCCTATAAAAAAATTTTCTCTTTATAGCATCTTATAGAAATGTTTCAAATTTGTAATCAAACATTTAGATGAATTTGTGTTTGTTGTAGATTGAGAAACAGATGGAGGTATGATGTTCGAGGGAGCATTTACACTAAGTGATTTTTATAGAATAGCAGGCTTTTTGCTGTCAATGTACGCCTGCGTGTCAAACGATATTATACAAACATTGGGTACATTTTTAAGTGCGAACAAAAAAACGCCTTTTTATTACCTTTGGGCATTTGCTGTTATAGTATTAGTGCTGACAATCGGAATAGGCTGGGCTGTTAATGATGGAGATATGTCATTCGGGCTTTTGACAAGAATACCGGTGACTGAAAATTATACGTTTTTATACTTGTTACCGCCTATTATTTTAATAATTTTAACAAGATGGGGAATTCCCGTTGCAACAACATTTTTAGTCTTAAGCGTATTTTCGGTAAGTGATGTTTCCGTTATATGGATGATGCTTACAAAATCAGTCTTAGGATATATAATTGCCTTTATTGCTGCGATTATTATTTATAATATCATCGGACGCCCTGTTGAAAGGTATTTTTACTACACACAGAAACGTTCGGGTGATGCCAAAATTTCAAAATGGTGGATGGCGGCAAAATGGTGTTCTACAGCGTTCATTTGGTCACAATGGCTTATGCAGGATTCTGCAAAATTGTTTATTTACCTGCCGAGAAAAGCTTCCGTTTGGGAATTATTATTTGTTCTTGTATGTTTCACAATATTCTTAGGAGTGCTTACATATAAACGCGGCGGAGATATTCAAAAAATAGTTAAAATGAAAACAAATGTTCAAGACCCGCGTTCTGCAACCATAATTGATATAATCTACGCGTTTCTATTAATGTACTTTATAAATTTAAACAATGTTCCGATGTCAACGACCTGGGTATTTATCGGACTTCTTGCCGGACGTGAAATCGCATTATATCAAAGACTGCGTTTTGAATCTCCGAAAAAAATGTATAAACATATTATAAAAGATTTATACAAAGTAACATTAGGTTTAATTGTATCAATTGTTGTTGTAGTTTTGCTTACACAGTTTGATTACGTTAAACATTTCTTTTTCTCTCACTTCATAGGAGGCTAACATGGCTAGAATTCAGCAGTTATCAAAGCATTTAATAAACCAGATTGCGGCGGGAGAAGTAATTGAAAGACCGGCATCTGTAGTAAAGGAACTCGTGGAAAACTCTGTCGATGCAGGTTCTACAAAAATAAGTGTTGAAATTAACAATGACTGCCGCGACATAAGGGTTGCCGATAACGGTTGCGGAATTCATCCTGATGACATTATGCTTGCATTTTCAAAACATGCAACAAGCAAAATTGCAACGGATGAAGACTTGTTTGACATCCACACACTCGGTTTCAGAGGAGAAGCTTTATCAAGTATTATTTCAATATCAAAACTAACCTGCACCACAAGAACTGCAGAATTTGAAACAGGAACAAAAGTAAAGTGCGAAAATTCGGAAGTCAAACAGGTTGAAACAGGATGTGCAATCGGTACAATTATGGATATCAGGGATTTATTTTACAATATTCCGGCACGCCTAAAATTTCTAAAAAGCCCTAATACAGAATTTTCATATATTCAGGAACTTGTTCAGTCAATTGCGCTTGCGCATCCCGAATGTTCAATTGAACTAAAAAAGAATGGTAAAACAGCGCTTAAAACATCAGGACAAAACAATCTTTTACAAACAATAAAAGAAGTTTATTCCTCTGATGTAATATCAAATCTTAAAGAAGTTTTAAAAACCGATAATCTTGCAGGATTAAAGATATCAGGATATGTAAGTACTCCTGACTATACTCGTTCAAGCAAAAAAAGTTATCATATTTACATAAATTCAAGAACGGTTAAATGCCCGATTTTCCAAAAAGCAATAGATACGGCATACAAAAGCCTCATTGCAAACGGCAAATATCCGTTTGTCGTATTAAATTTGGAACTTCCTCCTGCTGACGTAGATGTTAACGTTCATCCGACAAAAAAAGAAGTTCGCTATAAAAATACAAATCAAATATTCAATTTTATATATACTTCAATTCAAGCAGGTCTTGCAAATTATGTAGAAAGACAAATTCCTCAATATGAAACACCATTATCTGCACAAAGTAATGTTATTGACTTTGTACAACCGAAATTGGAAAGTTCGGGGGAAGTTTTTTTTGATAAACAAAATGACACAATTTACGTTTCAGATACAGTTATGGAACGTGAAGAAAATAATTTTGAGATGGCAAAACAAGAAGATACAGAACAAAAGCAATTCTTTGTCCCCGTTGAAAAAGCCCCCGAACCGGAAGAAAATATTGTAGGTCAATATAAAAACACATATATTCTAATAGAAAAAGAAGACGGGCTTGAAATTGTAGACCAGCATATTGCAGAAGAAAGATACATTTACGAAAAATTAATGTCAGAAAAAAATATCGTGTCACAGATGCTTTTTGTATCAGATGTAGTGCCTGTTTCAAGTTCAGAAGCTGAACTTATAAAAGAAAATATAGAGAAATTTGAAAAATTCGGATACGGAATAGAATTTTTAAAAGATAATGAACTTATTTTCCGTAAAGTTCCGCAAATGATTGCAAAAGTAAATCCTAAAGAAATTTTAGCTGACATTTTAGAAAATATAGACGGAAATATAGACCGACTGGAAGAAAAAATTTTAATCACAACGTCTTGTAAAGCATCAGTAAAAGCTGGCCAAAAACTTTCAACCTGGCAAATGCAAGAAATTATCAAAAAATGGCGTACGACGAAAATGCCGTACACCTGCCCACACGGACGTCCAATTGTAAAATTTTTCCCGCATAAAGAAATCGCAAGCTTCTTTCAAAGAAATGCTTAAAATTTTATATATTCAAGTTTATCAACACCGGTAATTATATTTTTAAAGCTAGCGCTTCCGTACGGAGCCCAATTACCACGTTCAAGCTTATTTGTCAAAACTTTCAGGCTATATGCATCTCTGCCAAACTGATTAGGAAGTTTTGTTCCGTTTACATCAAAAAACAATGTTGCACAATCATTATGAGTAGATGTTGTAGGGATATTATTACCATTTTGATCTTTTATACACTCACCTGCCGCATTCTGCACACAATCGTTTGCGACCCTGAAACAGGATGAGTTTTGCATAACACTAATTATTGTATTGTCCGGCAATATAATTTTAGGATAATTAACACCGGTTGCAGATTTTTTAGATGCAAATTTGAGACTGTAGAAAAAATTACCACACCCATCCACATTTTTATCAGGACAAAATTTTGCCCCGTTAAAATACTTAGCAAAATTTTTTGCGACATCTACACTTGTTTTGGATGTATCAAACAGTGAAGTATTATCTCCAACACTGCCGTTTTCAACCTGTGCAAGTAAAATCGCATTTTGGATTACAGAGTATGTTTTTTTAGTTCGCGTAATCAGTTCTTTTTCTTTGTAGTTATTTATCAAAGAAGGTATGGTCAATGAGGCAACAACACCAATAATACCTAAGGTTATTAAAACCTCCGCCAAAGTAAATCCAAAGCGTGCAGATTGAGCTGACACCACTCTTTTGAATAAACTTTCAAAATGCAGGAAAGAAGCTAAGAAGCGCCCCCCCCCCGAGCTACTACACAGGTAGACACAGCAACACAAACTTTATGAAACTTAACAAATTTATGTGCCTGCTTTGCGTTTAATTGTTTCATTTTTGCTCCTTTCGTTATAATAAAAAAACAGTTTGTTATACTAATTATAACAAACTGTTTTTCCATTTGCAATATTCATTACTTAATGAGCATTAACAGACAAACAAGTTTTTTCATAATGAAGTCTGTCATTAAACTGATTAATTCTGCCCATAACCTCTTTAAACATTGGAATAGGCAAGCTCTGTTTGCCATCTGAAAGAGCATTTTCAGGATCATGGTGAACTTCCATCATTACTCCGTCAGCTCCTACTACAAGTCCTGCTTTTGCCATCGGTTCAATTAAATATCTCTGCCCCGTACCATGGCTCGGGTCAACAATAATCGGCAAATGAGAATATTTTTTTATAACCGGAATTGATGCTATATCCATAACGTTACGTGTGAAAGCACTGTCAAAACTTCTTATCCCGCGTTCACAAAGAATAACATTCGGATTGCCGTTATACATAATATGTTCGGCAGCAAGAAGAAATTCTCTTATTGTACTTGCTAAACCGCGTTTTAAAATAACTGGCTTTCTACATCTTCCAACAGCATGCAGAAGTTTAAAATTTTGGACATTTCTTGCGCCAATCTGTAAAACATCTATATATTCACACATCATATCAAGCTCTGACGCATCCATAACCTCTGAAACAGTTAAAAGCCCTGTTTCGTCACTTGCTCTTTTCAAATATTTTAAAGCTTTTTCACCATATCCCTGAAAATCATAAGGAGATGTTCTCGGCTTAAAAGCACCGCCCCTTAAAAATTCACATCCCATTTCTTTAGCAGCAAGTGCAACTTTTATAAGCCCGTCATAATCTTCCTCTACAGAACACGGACCAACCATTGAAACAGGTTTGTTATTCCCGCCAATTTTTACACCATTTGCAAATTCAATTACGGTATCTTCGGGCTTTCTGTCTCGGGAAGCGAGTCTAAAAGGTTCTCTTATGATTTTTACTTCTTTTACACCGTCAAATGCTGAAATCCTGCCTGGTGTAACAGTTGTTTTATCACCTATAGCATCAATAACAGTATGAACTTGACCTTGATTAAATCTTATATCAAATCCGTTATCTTTAAGAAAATCAATTACTCTTTGCACCTGAACTTTGGTAGCATTACGCTCCATAATGATAATCATAGTTTTCTCCTGTAATTAGTATTATTAGCGACAATAAGTGTATCACGAACAATTTATATAAACAAACTATACATAATTACTCTTAATCTTTTTTAGCAAACTGATTGCGGGATAGTAGTTCGGAAGAACATAAACACAATCATTAAGAGCTTTTTCAGCTTTTTCAAAAACTTTTTTTTCATAATAAATATAAGCAAGAAGAAAATGTAGTTCAGGGTCATGAAAAAAATAATTTCTTGCACGCTCTAAAAAATACATCCCCTGCTCATAATACCCGTTATTATAAAATACACGACCTATGAATTTATGAACTTCCGGATTTATTGTAAACATAAAATCTGCATACCTTACAATTTTTTCAACATATTCGCCTTTAAAATAGCTCATAAGTATATTTAAATCTATTTCTAAAAAATTTCTTAATTCAAAATATGACGGATATTCGCGCACATCAGATTCAATCATTGATATCATAAATGAAGCCCAGTGTGCACGGATATCATTTTCTTTAATGGCATTAAACAAATTTTTAGCTTTTTGAATATTGTCCGACAAAAGCTCATAGTAAGCATTTTCAAGAATATACCCCTTTTTTACGAAAAATTGCTGACAGTCTGCATTTAATTCTGTCAACAATTTTTCTTTTGCTTTTTTATAATCTAATACCATATATTATTTATCATTATTATTGTTAAAACTAAAATCTGCCATCATAGAATTCATCATCATAGCCTGCATAACTCGCGGGTCAATATTTTCACCTTTTTGTGCCTGTGACATAAGCATAGGTAGCATATTCATCATTGAATTGCCGTTATTATTGTTATTTCCAAGCATCATACTCATTTCTGCCATTCTCGGATCTTGATATTGAGCCATTTGAGAATATGGATTTTCAGACTGAACAGATAATGTTAGTCCCGCATCTCTTAAAGTTTTAATTGCTTTTAAAACTTCTTCATCGCTCACCTGCGCAATTTTGTCATTATCGTTAAAAGAAGATTTATTTTTATCAAAATCTTTTATTCTTTGGATATCCTGATGTTCAAGTTCATCTTTTTTATTAATTGTTTCTTTAATATTAATCAGCTGTTTCTGCTTAACCTGCTGATTCAATTCAGGCGATAGTCCGTTTCCGTAAGGAGCATTTATAAATCTATCCAAATCATCCATTTCTTCAGTGGAGTTTTCTTCCACAGGATGACATGCCGGACCGTCAGTCAGACAATCACGACCTTTTGTTGCATATTCAACAAGGTATTCGTTAGGACTTAGAGCAATAACTTTTTCATAAGCTTCTATTGCATCATTAGGCATATCAACATGAGTATAAGCCATTGCCATATAGTAATAAGCAAGAGCATTTGAAGGATCTTTCTTTGTTAAAGAAAATAATTCCTGAAGACACCCTGAATAATTTCCAGCTTTATATTTAGCTACAGCACTTTTAATTGTTGCATTCGGATAATAAACCGTATTTTTATCAAGCTTTAGCGACGAAGCGGAATTAGCATCGTTAATGCCTTGATCTTGTCGCGATTGAGGCTGGAATCTCGGACTTCTGTTCGGTTGCTTCTTTGATTGCTGTGAACCATTTATAGGTTCAAGTTTATCCACTCCTGATGAATAAACAGCAACAGAACTTAATGTTAACAATAATGCTAATGTCCAAATAATCTTCTTATTCATACGTACGTCCTTTTTTCTTCAATTTTAATAATATTTTTAAATTAATCAAGCTTTTATTTTATTATATAACATTTTTGTTAATAATCATAATGTAAATATATGATTTATCTCAAAGCAAATTTGCATCCGCAATAATTCTGCCTGTAAAGATTAAGTTCATGTGAAATTTTATTTGTTTTTAAAAATCCGTCTTTCTTTTTAAAATCTATAGCCGCATAATTTAGAGAGTATTCATTGGCAATTTTTTCACCTATAGCAGTTAATTTTGCAAAATTTTTATGAGGACTTATAACTATTGAAGTAGTAAAATTTTTTATGCTGTTTGCTTTTGCAAATTCAGCAGTTTTACGCAACCGTAATTCAAAACACTTATCACATCTTTTACCTTTTTCAGGCTCATCTTCCAACCCTGCAACAGCAGAATAATATTCATCGGGGTTGTATTCAGCTTCAACAAGTTCACAACCAAAGTAAGAACATAATGTCCGTTCCGCTTCAAGACGTTTATAATATTCGCTTTCAGGGTAGATATTCGGATTATAAAAATATGAAATAACCTGATATCCCGCATCTTGTAAAAAAGATACAGGATATCCGGAACATATTGCACAACAGGTGTGAAGAACTATTTTATCTTTTTTCTGCTCCAAGCTTCTCCACCCATTCTTTATACTCTTTATACGGCTTTATACCAATATAAGCTTCATTATTAATCATAGTTGATGGTGTACCTTGAATACCTCTTTTGTAAGCGTCATCAATTTGAGCTTTAATTTCCTTCGCTGTTTCAGGGCTGTTTGCATCCGCTTGAAGTTTTTCGGTATCAAAACCCATTTCTTCGGCATATTTCAAGACAGCTTCTTCTGTTTGAGGAGTTTTTTCGAAAAGCATATTGTTCATCTCCCAGAATCTTCCCTGTTTTTCAGCAGCAATCGCATATTTTGCATCTATACAGGAGCCGTCATGGAAAGGAGCCTGTAAGTATCCGTTGCAGGATGTATCAAGAGGTAAATTTCTATGTACGATTTTTATCCCCTTCATTTCTTTTGCCAGCTTATGCATCATAACATTATGAACAGGACAAATCGGGCATTGATAATCAGAATAAATATAAACGATTACTTTTGCATCCTCATCTCCTAAAATATTACCTTTAACAGCGTATTTATTTTTCTTTTGCATGAATTCTTTAAATTCATATTGTCTTTTAACCTGCGGTGTAAATTTGAAAGTCACACGCGTATAAGTCAAAAATCCTGCAGCTGCAAGCATCACTACAATAAAAGCGATTAAATATTTTTTAATTTTTATCGCATCAACAAAATCACTAAAACTTTGCTTTACGGATTCTGCAAAACCGCCGTTTTTAAAATCTGTTGCAATGCATCCGATTAATAAATTTAAAATATATGTAAACGCACAAAGCACACATAGCTTCTTAATTTCAAATAAACTTAAACATAACAAAGACATCGAAATTAAAAAAGAAATCAGTCCAAGCGAAGCAATGTAATCCAAAGGATTTTTAAATACTTCTAAAAATTTAAGAAATTTGAGATTTTTCAATTTTTGAACAAACAACATTAGCAAAATAAATGCATATAAAAACATTCCCCAATAAGCTAAAGGGATTCCCAGGAATTGAGATTCAGTAGTTTTTGCGATTCCGTCGCAATCAATAAAATCGTTAACAGAACAAAAACTCGATAATGCATAAGGATTAAAATTTGCATTGTAATATATTATTGCAAGTTTAATGGTTGTAATAAATCCGATTATGGCAATTATGCCTATTGCAATCTTTTTCTTTGTCTCTTTTTGCATACATACTTCTCCTATTATAAAATTATAATACAATTTTAGTTATCATAAATCAATAGCATAAAGCAGAATAAATAAATCATCCGTTCGGGTAATTCATGTTTCTATAAATTATCTTAAACTTGAATAAATTCAATTTTTATTGTATAATTATAAACATATATTAATTATTTATGCGAGGTTGAGTTGAAAAAGAATATACTTGATTTATTTTTAGAAAAAGTTTTAAATGTGCCTTTATGGATAAAACAGGTTATATATTTAAAATTGGGAAATGAAATGCGGGAAATGGCATGTGAAGAATTTCTCAAAAATCATCCTGATGATATTTTTTCAACCTTTGTACCAACTCTTACATTTAAAGGGAAAACCGAGCTGACCGAAAGGAAATGCGGGTTGGATAATAATATTTATAACTTCCTTCAAGGATGTGCTAACGAATACAGCATGATTGAAATTTCCGTAAATACATTCTTGTCTATGGAGGAAGTTGCAAAGTATTATGAACTGTGTCTTGAACAAAACTTTATTAAAGTCCCTGATTCCAAAGAAATCCATGCCATGGCAGGATTTATTGCAGGGAAATTCAGAACCGGTGAATATTTCAAACAAAAAGGAGCTATTTCTGTTGACCAGCTTCAACAGGCTATTCTCGCGAACAGAGATGCTCAAGAGGCAGGTACACCTAAAAAATTCGGAGAAATACTTATTGAGCTTGGTTTTATAACTGACAATGATATTAAAGCACTTATTGTTCTTAAAGAAGAAGCTAAAAAACGTTTTATTCTCGATTACAATACAGTTCCAAAACCTGAAACAGCATTTTCTAACGACACCCAAAAATTTGAAGAAGAAATTGCGAATCTAAAAGACGAAAATTTAAAATTAAAACGTAAAATGCTTCAGCTTTTAGAATTGGTTAAACGTAACGGGCATCAATAATTAATTTTTTAATTTAATTTTACCCTTAAACCATTCATTAACCCGAGAAGTATATTGGTCAGGTATTAAAAATTCTATCGCCTGCATCTCCCATTCCCGGGACGATATAGCCTTTTTCATTCAAACATTCATCAACAGCAGCAGTTATAATCTCAATTTCGGGATAATGATTTTGAATATTTTCAATCCCCTGCGGCGCTGCAATTATACAAATTACCTTAATATTATCTATGGGAATTCCTTTATCCGCGTATAATTTTATAGCTTCAATAAGAGAGTTCCCGGTCGCAAGCATAGGATCTGTTATATAGATATAGAATTTTTCAGGATTCGGAGCTTCCATAGGGACTTTATTGTAATACCATACAGGTTTTAAAGTCTTTTCATCCCTATACATACCGATATGTCTTATGCATGCCTGCGGGAGGATATCAATCGCTTCGTCCGTAAAAATTAACCCCGCACGCAATATCGGAGAAATTATAAGGTTAATATCAGGATTAACAGTTTTTGCCGTAAAAGTCGTAAGAGGAGTAGTTATTTCTTTGTCCACAAGAGGAAGATTTTTTGCCGCTTCATATAAAAGGCATCTTGTAATCTTTCTGGTTGCAATTCTCACCCCCTGACTGTCAGTATTTTTATCACGCATTGTACATAAATTTAAAAGTACAACAGGATTATTGATTACTCTGACTTTCTCTTTGTTCATCCTTAACTCCTTCCTTCTTTATGTTTGAAAAAATTTTTATCCATTTATTTAAAAGTTCCATATTAGTTTCGATGCCGGCAACATCAATCCCCTCTGATATATCGGTAAAACCTGTTTCTTTGGCAAAAAACGAAACTTTTGTAGTAATAGAGCCGAGTTTGTCAAACATATCATTCAGCAGCCCGAGCGAATCATGCAGTCTTTTCGGATTTTGTACTACAATTAATTTATTCGAAGCCAAACTTTCATCTGTCGGCGGATAAATCTCAAGAGATTTTGAGCCGCCCATTCCGTTAAATTCAACGGTAGCGATTGAGCCTTTGGGCAAAACAACATCTTTATCTGTGATAATAATTTTCAAATAAACATCGTTAGCCACAATTTTAACTTTTTCAATATAACCAACCTGAACACCCATGAATTTTACGGGCGAACCTGCAATCAAACCGTCAACATCAGGCATAAAAAGCTGATAAGTAACAAGTTGTTTTTCTTTGTGATAATGATGAATTCTCACTCCTGCAACAACCGCACATAATATCAGAAACCAGATGCCGAATTCTATCAATATATACTTATGAATTCCGTCGAAAATTTTCATAAGCCGATTATACAACAATACATATTTTTTTGCCACTTGCCAAAAAAGTTTTTGTATTATACTATAATTATACAAAACAAAAAGTGAGGTTTTAACTTATGATGGATCAAATAATAAGAGTTGCATGGGATTTAAATGAAAATACCGACAACAGATACCAATTGGTTTACGAAATTGCAGAATTGGCAAAAAAACTTGTAGATGAAAATCAGGCTAAAAAAGCTCATGATGATTTCAATTTCGAAGAAAATTTCGATACAACTTATAAAAAAGAAAATCCTGTTGAACATGCAATTATGGTTAAAGCTGCAGAAGCTGACGATGACCGTTTGGTCGGCTAATATCTGACAGCAGAGCTGTATAGAGTTTATTATGAAAAAAGTTAGAGTTAACTCTAACTTTTTTAGTGAAAAGGGGTATTATATGAAAAAAACACTTGAATTTATCAATGAAAAAACAAACAGTTTTAAACCAGAAATCGGGATTATACTGGGTTCGGGCTTGGGTGAACTTGCCGATGAATATTGCGATTTTGCCATATCTTATAACGATATTCCTGACTTTATAAAGTCTACGGTACACGGGCATAAAGGAAGGCTTGTTTTTTCTGAAATACAGGATAAAAAAATAGTGATGATGCAAGGGAGAAATCATTTTTACGAAGGACATTCAATGCGTGAAATAACTTATCCCGTTAAAGTTATGAAGGCACTCGGCGTTAAAACTCTAATCCTTACAAATGCTGCAGGCGCTGTCAATGAAAATTTTAAACCTGCAGACTTGATGATTATAACAGATCACATAAACAATATGGGTTCAAATCCGTTAATCGGACCGAACGATGATAAACTCGGCGAACGTTTTCCCGATATGACAGAGATTTATAAAAAATCGTTAATTCAAACCGCTGAAAAATGTGCCGAAAAACTTGGAATTGAAGTTAAAAAAGGTGTATACTGGGCAAACTCTGGACCATCTTACGAAACTCCAGCAGAAATTAAAATGATAAGAAAACTTGGCGGTGATGCCGTCGGAATGTCAACGGTACCTGAGGCAACCGTTGCTAATTACTGCGGAATAAATGTGCTCGGCATCAGCTGTATTACAAATGCAGCAAGTTCTGATACAAGCGGAAAACTTTCACATGAAGAAGTAATTGAAGCCGCTGACAGTGCAAAAGTAAAATTTAAGTCTTTGATACTTGAAATTCTAAAAAATATATAGTTAAAAGCCCGCATCTGCGGGCTTTCTTTCTTCAATATAATTTATTATTTATGATTTTTTATTTCCACAGCATAAATATGTTAAAAAATCATAAACAAATGCACCATTACATTTTGTTGCAAACAAAGTAAAACATCACATTTACAGCATTTGTTAAATACTGTAAATTTTGTATATACTCACCCTTGTCAAAAAATTATGTTCAGTTAAGAATACATGACGGGAAGGAAAAAGACAATGCTTATAGGAAGATTAACGAACTACGACACAGTGAAACAACGACAAAAGTCGACCGGAGAATTATCTCCAAAACATGTTCCTCTTTCTTCCGAGTTCATGTCCCTAAAAAACCAAATAAACGAGAGACCTTTAAAAAGTATTTCAACCGATTTATCTTTTAAAGGTCTTTCTTTTAGTGGAGATAAAAAACAACCTCCTAAAGAAGATAAAATGAAACCCCTGCTTTATACAGTAGGAGCTTTAGCCGCAACCGGGCTTGCTCTTAGATTCGCACCGAGCTACAAAAAAGCAGGAGAATACAGTGTTAACGAGTTTTTGCAATTTGCAAAGAAACATACAGGGATAGAAAAAATTGGTAAAAACGGTGAAAAAATCCAATCATCTATCGGACAAGAGTTGTTTGAAAGTGTAAGAGATTCCGATATAACAAAGAAAATGGTTGAAATACAGGGTGATACAATCACTTTCAACAAAAAAACTATTCCGCAATTAATTTGGGACGGTTTGATTTATCCTGTTAAAATTTTACCGGCTGATATATTGAACGGACTTGTAACTTTAGCAGGAAAAATAAAACCGCTTAAAAACTGGTCTGAAAAAACACTCAATCAGCCTTTCTTTAAAGCAATAAGACAACGTTCGAAAGTTGATGCAAAAGTAAACTCATTACGCGGTCTTTTTGAGACTATGAAAGATTTGAAAGGCAAACCGGATGCTGAAATTTCATCAAAAATATTCCAGCGCTCGGTAAAAATGTTTGACCCGAAAACAGGCAACTACGATACAAAACATGAACGTTCTTTAAACCGCCTTGTATCAGGTCTTCCGCCTGCAATTTTTCTTGCAAACGATGCATATAACTTATCTAGAATGATGGACGATGATAAAAATTCTGCATCTCATGAACAAAAAGTCAGATTTAATCAGGAAATGGCAAGAATAGGTTTCAACGCTTATATAACTCTTGTAACATTGGGCGCTCTAAATAAATATATCAACAACTCTAAAATGGGAATTATGCTGATGACAGCATTAACAACCCTGACAACGGAAGCTTTCTCCCGTGTAATCAACGGTAAACATATTACAAGATTAACTCCTGAAGAAGCAAGGGCTGAAAATAAAAAGAATAATGCGCCCGAAGCTGAAATTAAACCTGACTTGTCTTTCAAAGCATCAGAAAATAAAAAAGAAGATAAAGAAAAAACTCAAAAACCGCTGCTTTCATTAAATACTATAATGAAAGGGGTAGCCTTAATAATCGGCGGAGGATTTGCAGTAAAAGGACTTAGAAAAGTTTCCACAATAGATAATGCCTGGAAAAACTTCTCAGGTTTCTTTAAAAGACATTACAATGATTTAACCCAAATAAAAGATTATAGAATTTCTCAGGATAAATTTAATGAAATAACAAATGTACTCGATAAAAACGGATTTAATAATCTTGCTAACGAATACAGAAATATTGCAAAAACAGCCGCAAATGAAGACGGCACAATAAGCCTCGGAGCAAGAGATAAAAAAATTAAACCTGTTGTTAATTTCTTCCTCGCACCATTCAAATTTATATGGAAGTACGGAACACTTCCTTATACATTTATTGACGACGCGATTAAATCAATAGGTAAAAAATCAAGTTCTTTAAAATTAGACATCAAAGACAAAAACACTCTTAAAACTATAGTAAACAATTACGCAAAAGAAAAAAATATTGCTAATGCAAAAACACTTGAAGATTTTATTCAAAAAGTTTCAAGCGGAAAAGTCGCGAAAGATACAAAACTTTCAGCAGAAGAAACTGAACTGCTGAGAAGAATTTCAAATGTTTCATCACTGGCTAAAAGTATTGAAAATATAGGGCAAAAAGCAGCTAAAAAGAATTTATCACCTAAAGAATTTCAGGATTATGTAAAAGATAATATCCTAAAATCATTTAACGTAGATACAATGTCCAACGTATCCAACAGCGAACTTTCAAATATGGCTAAAACAGCTGCTCTTGCAGCTACAATATGGTTCTTAATGACAGATAACTACAACATGGTTATGCTGAAATCAAACGGTAACGATGTAGAAGGAGCAAAAACCAAATTTAAAGAAAGATTTGTTCAGGAAGGATCAAGATTGTTCTATCAAACACTATTGATTGACCTGTTCAACAGCACATTCAGCAAACAATATCACCAATCTTTATTTGGAATGAGCTGGATTACATTAACAAATACAACAATAGGCGAATGGCTCACAAGAAAATCTGTAGGCGTTCCTGTTGGCACACATTCCCGCGAACAGCTTGTTAAACTTGAAGAAAAACAAGATAATGCAACAGGCTTTACAAGAAAATACTACGACTTTATGAAACGCCTGACAGGAAAACGTTCAATAAAGACTTATGAAGTTGCGCCTCAAAATGCACAGAAATCACAAGAACCAAAAAACGTGCAGGAAGTAAACTTCACAAACAGCAGTGTATTTAACAAAATGATTAAAGGATAATTAAATGATTTCATCAATAAGTTCATCTGACAACAAAAGACATATTGCATTAACCGCTATTGGCGGAGCAGCCTGGGGGGCAAAAGAAGTATATAACACAAGAACAGAACTTTTAGACAGAAAAGATATTTTTAAAAATATAATGAAAGATATTTTTTATAATAAACAACATATTGAGCTTGAAAAACAATATTTTGATAAACAATTGAAAGATGCAGAAAAATTTGGTAACATTTTTTTAAATAATGAAAAACAAAGCATCAATAAATATTATCAAAATATTCAAAATATTCAAAATTTGAAAAATGAAACAAAACAACAATTTAAACAGGAAATTAAGACTATAAAAAAACAAGCACCTTTAAAAATTTCACTAAAAACACTCGGCGGTGCAGCTATAGGCTTAGGGATAAGTTTCTTAATAGGCTATATTAAAGATAAAACAAAGAAGTAGTAATATAACTTGTTTTTTGAGGCTTAGTCTCTTTATTGTTATTCTGCCAAAAGAAAAATCCGACTGCAATTGCTGCAACAACAAGAATTATTATAAAAATCCTTGTAAGTATTGCAAAAATTTTTCCAATGACAAACAAAGCTATTATAATACCCAAACCTATTAATAAATATGTATAGTCCATTTATCTTACCTTATTTTCTTCACCTTTGATAAGTCTTTGAATATTTGAACGATGAAGCCAAATTATATATAAAGCTCCTAATGTGCAATAGCCTACATACGCAACAGGCGCTTTAAAAGCCCACATTATAAAAGGAGAAAGTGCTAAAGCTATAATTGATCCTACAGAAACATATCTTGAGAAAAATGTAATTACTGCCCATATCGCTGCAATAATTAATCCAACCTGCCAGTTAAGAGCCAAAATTGTACCAACGCCGGATGCAACAGATTTTCCGCCTGTAAAATTCAAAAATACAGACTTACTGTGTCCGAGAATTACAGCAACTGCCGCTAAAACAGGTAAAAGCCCGATACCTGTAAAGGATTTTGCAAACAAAGCAGCCAATACAACAGGCAAAGCACCTTTAAACGCATCAAGAAGCAATGTTATAAAGAACCATTTTTTACCCATAACCCTTTTAACATTAGTAGCTCCGGTCGAACCTGAACCTATAGTTCTGATGTCCTGTCCCGTAAAAAGTTTAACAATAATATACCCTGTAGGTATTGAACCTATAATGTAAGCACTTATTACTACTGCCAGCAATTCAAATATTTTTTCCATAATTTTTCTCTCCTGTAAAACAAATTATATCAGGGATGTTGTAATAATTCAATAATCAATTATAATATTAATAATGAAAAAGGTTATAATTTTTTTAATATGTTTTCAAATTCTTTCACTGCCCGTATTCGCACAATACGATTTCAGCGATGAGGCGCAGGCTGAATTTGAAAGACAAAGATATCAACAAATACATCCGGTTGATTTCTCAAAAAAGAATAACAGAACCGAAATAAAAAATAATGTAAATAATTATACACCTGTCCAACAAGAATTAATTATTAACACTTTTGAACAACCGCACACACAATCTATTAACGGTTATGTGGTAAAAATCCCCGCAGGAACAACTTTCTCAATAACTTTTGATGCCGGAATAAGTTCTGGCAGTTTAGAAAAAAACGACAGACTTACTGCAAAATTAACCCGCGATTTTGTCTATAACGGCACATTAATAGCTCCGGCAGGAAGTCTTGTGTACGGCAGTACTACGGAAGCTAAAAATGCCGGTTATGCATACGGTAGCGGCGCTTTTGAAATAAACTTCGATGAAATACTCACGCCTGACGGTAATCTTATAGGGATTACAACCGAAAGAATATATATGGAAGCAAAAAGTGAGCGGGCTAAAAAAATGACCCGCGATGTTGTTGTCGGCGCTCTTGGAAGTATGCTTGTAGGAGCTGCATTTACTGCTCTAAGCGGCAGCGATGACTGGGGAAGAAATATGGCTGTTTACGGCGGGATAGGAGCATTAGGCGGCGGAATTCGCGGAACAATGCAAAGAGGAGAAGATATTGATATTCCAGACGGTACTACAATTGAATTAAAACTTATACAACCTCTGACCGCTTCTCCATATAATAATTTATTGCAGTAATATACAAAATATGCTATATTATTTTTAGTTATAAGTTTTTAAATCAGGCAGAATAATGAAGTTAAATAAAAGATTAGTTACATTAGGATTATTAGTACTGGTATTATCAGTTGCTTTAAAGTTTATTTGGGCAGGATTAAAACAAATCAAGGTTGACGATTTTCACCCTGCCGCTGTAATTTTTGTAATAGATTCATCAGCATCAAACCAAAAATATCTGCCACAACAGAAAAAAACGTTAAGACAAATTTGTAATTTGCTTGATCCTGAAGATCAGATTAAAATTCTAAGAGTTTCTGAAGATGCTTATCTTATTTATGAAGGAAGCCCTATGAACGGAAGCACAATAACAAAATCAATGGATGCTTTTACAAAATATGATAAAAATGATTACGGTACTGCATACGGAATTGGCTTAAAAAAAGCATTTTCTCACGCTCTTACAATGAAAAAGGGCGGCTATGTGCCTGCAGTTGTTGTAATTGGCGACCTTGAAAATGAAGGGGCTGTTGAAAAACAAATTAATTGGGAAACTCTGCCTTCTAACGTTCAAAACGTAAAAAAATATGCTCCCGATATCTCAATGATGTTTTTAGATGCTCACCCTGCGAAACTGGATTTGGCAAAAGAAAAACTTACTCCTGTTTTGGGAGAAAATCACTTAATTGTTGCTCCGAAACAGAATATTGACAAATCGATAAGACGATTTCTTCACGCGATAGGAAGATAATAATAGTAAAGAGGATAATTAATGGCTATAGTAATTTCATCAACACAAGGCGAAAAAGTTTTCAGAAATAAAGACGTTATAAGTATAGGAACAAATCCAAACTGTGATGTAATTTTAAACACAGGGTACGATGTATTACTTACTCTTGAGTACAATCCTGCCGAAAATAAATGTGTTATTATAAATACTTTTAAAAGTGATAAAGTTCTTTTTAAAGGACAACCAATAAAAAAAGTTGAAGTTGCAAGCGTTTGTAAACTGATGTTTGCAAACACTGATGAATTTATAAGTGTTAAACTTATTGCAGAAGCACCTGTTGCACATACAAAAACAGTTACATCAATCGGGAAAGAAGATTTAACGGAAGATGATATTAAAGGTCTGTACGGCAAGGATGTTAATGCCGTCACAAAAGTTAAACTCGAGAAACAAAAAGAAGATTTAGAAAACTCACGTGTTGCAATTATTAAACAGGTTGCATTCCACATAAACGACCTTAAACAAAAACTTTCAACAAATTCAAAAACAAGTATCTTTTTGCATGTTGCAATGTTTTTAAGTTCAATGGTATGTGCTTTCGGAGTATCAAATTATCTTATGGGGCTTACCATTAAGGAATCTGCAAACTTCCTGCATCTCCCGACAAATATTAAAGTTTGGAGCGTATATACAATTTTGATTTACGGGATTTGCCTGCTTTTAAAACAGGGGATATATTTATATCTTCAAAGCAACATTCAAAAAGAAATGTCCAAATCAGCGAAACTCGGTCAAAGTTTTATGCTTATTTTCTCTTTGATTTTCGTACTCGGAATTTATGTGGTAAACCTAATTTACTATATGAATTTGAATGATTTTATGACATTTGCAATATTTATCTCCTTCTTCTTCTCGGGGATTATGGCAGTTCTTGCAATCAGCTGCGGATATTTCAAGTGCAACGGTATGGAATGGACTATGACGCTTGATAAATATGAATACAGAGAAGATTTTGAAAGTGTTATTAAATCTTACAGACAGTGGATTGAAAGGTATATTAACAGTTTAAGCAACTCAAAACTTCAATACATAAGAGATAAAATGTTTAATCTTCAGCTTAAATCTGTCGGAGAAACCATAGTAGGTATATTGACAGCACCGTTTCTTGCATACGGAGTCTCCAACACTCTTGCAATGTGCTTTCCGGAAGCTGCAGGCTGGGTAAGAATTTCAGGATTGAGAATAAGCCCTGTATTTTTAACACTTGCAACATTTTTGATTATTTTTGCATTTTTCTCATTTGTTAATGCATTTTTATGTACTAAAAAAGTTCAAGGCTCGCAGGTAATTAAGCAGGACGGATTTTCAGATTACCAGCATCATGGAGTTACGATATACGGACTTGAAGGGGTTAGAAGATTAAATTCCGAAAAGAACCGCTCAATGGCAATTGCATGTGCAATTATATTTATTGAATTTGCAATGAACATATCTTACTTTATGACCGAAATCGGCGGAGATATGCAGGGAATGTTTTTAAGTTTGGTTGCCGCACTTGTTCCGACAGCTCTATTGATTGCGGAAACAATGATGCTCAGCCAAACCAAATTCGATATTTATGCTTGCGATGAACTACTTTCTAAAGTTGATAAAGATTAATTATGGATTTCTTAAAAGTACTTGTAGTAATTTCATTTATTATAGTCACAATCTTCACGATAAAATTTCATCCTGAAATGCACCACCCGATGATAATTGAAGATGCTGACTTTAAGTTGACAAGAATAAGCGACACTCTGTCTTCTAAAAATATTCCCGTCACCCAACCCGCAAAAACATCACCCGTTCAACAAAAAGAAATAAAAGTTCAATCTCAGCCGACACAATCTCAAACAGAATATATTAAAACAGAAGAAGTTAAACCCATAAAATCAGAAAAAAGGATTAAGCCTGAAACTACTCCCGAAGATACATCTCAACTTGAGCTGCTCCAACAAATAATCAATGAAGCGGAAAAAGAAATAGAACTGCAGCTTCCGGAACAAACACAAACTGTTCAAAAATCAAATCAACAAAACAGCAATTTCAAAAACCCGTATATGACCGAGCAGGAAGAAATTATTGCCTGGAACAAATGGAGAAGTAATATTCAAAATCAAATCATGAGAGATTCAAATATTGACTACGCACCACTCGGAACAATGTTCTTATTTACATTTGTTGTAGACAAATACGGCAACGTATCCAATATAAAAGTAGAATGTTCAAATCCCGCATTTTTGGATGTTGCAAGAAATAATGTTAAACCTGCAATTGCAAAATTGCAGAAAAAACCGATTTTAAATTTTCCAAGAGGTACACAGAGAACATCAACCGTTGTAACAGGTTTGTTCCTGATAGGCACTCAGGAAAGATATTCCACTCCTAATGATTTTTCGGACTATGAAAGGGTTACATATTGATGAACGGAACAAAAATTGCAATAATTTCAGTAATTGTACTTGTAATCTTAGCTTTATCGACAACACTTATTGCAAATATTAAACCTCAAATGCACAAAACAATTATGCTCGAAAATATTATTTATAAAAGGAGTAAATAAGTGTTTGGAATAATATGTACTCTGCTTTGCATACTTCTCGAAATTCCGTTTGCAATAAAATTCGTTAAAGCTAAAAGAAACTTTGATATAATAAGGCAGACTGCAATATTAATCATTATGCTTATAATTGCGCTTATATTCTTCGGGATTTATAAATTAGGATTATTTGTGATAAGATAAGTTTGTTATGTACAGATGTAAAGAATGCAAAGCTGAATATAAAACAAAAGTGGATTACTGCGACTGTGGAAATAACACTTTTGATTACATTGAAGAAGTTGTTCAACAAAAGCCCAAACAGCCTTTGACGCTTGAACAAAAATCCGAATTTGTTTCAAGAGTATTTTTTGCAATATGTTTAATTTTATCAATTATAATTTGGATGATACCTGCAGGTAAAGCTCCGGCAAAAAAACAAACATCGAAGTCTAAACCTGCAGCAGTAAAAAATATTCCAAACATTGACAAAATATGGGATGATACACCGATTTATCAACCATTAAAGAGTGAGCTGCAGCCGAAAGCTAACAGAATAGAAAGACCTGTTCAGTTAGCGTCAACGTCTGCTGATTATGCCAGGCGAAGCTAAAATTAACAAAAATGTAAAAAAGCCGCCTGTAGCCACAAAAACTGCACCTGAAATTATTCAACAAGAAAAAAAAATTATTGTTGAAAAAACAGTTCCCTCACAACCGCCCAAACCCGTTTATAATCCCAACAGCGCGGAAATGCTGAGGTATAAAAATAATTTACGTGCAGCTTTGTTTTCTAAATTTGCAGTAGGAAGCATTCAAGGGTCAGGAGAATGTTCTATAAGTTTTTCAGTCGATAAAACAGGAAAACTCACAAACAGAAAATTCACAAAAGAATCTTCAAATAAAGGCTTAAATGATACTGTTTATTACATGATGATGAGCGTTCCGCGCTTTTCTGCACCGCCAAAAGAATACAGCGGAGAAACAATACAAATGAATTTCAAAATAAACAACGGAGATTACGAAATAACAATATTTTAGAATGCAGATAAAATTCGGTAAATCAGTCTTATTTCATCATCAGCAGCATTATCTACAATTTTATGCAGGCTTTCTTTTATTTCATTAACAGGTTTAAAATGGTTATACATATATAACTGGTAAGGCTCAACCTCAAGAGCTTCTGCAATTTTTTCAAGGTTTTCATCCGACGGATGATACAAACCGGTTTCAATTTTACTGATGCTTGTAGAACCTAAGTCTGTAAGCTCTGCAAGATATTCCTGCGTATAGTGTTTTTTTATACGTAATTCTTTAATTCTTTTACCGAGCAATTTTTTTAAGTTTGACATATTTTTATTTTCTTTCATAGTTACTATCTTGTTAATTAACTTTAACAGCAAAATTCACTTGACATTTTGCTGTTTAGCACCTATACTTTCCGTAAAAGAGCAATTAAATACTGAAAATTTGCGGTATTATAACAAGCAAAGGAGATAAAAATATGAAAATAACAAACGGTTTCACGCTTGCAGAAATATTAATAACACTTGGTATTATAGGTGTTGTTGCCGCAATTACTTTACCGTCAATAATATCAAATTATAAAAAACAGGTAATAAAAACGGGATTTAAAAAAGCTTACTCAGTAATCTCACAAGCATATAATCTTGCATTTACGGATCTGGGCTATCCTACAAACTGCCATTACGGGGATTACGGAGAAGGACATCAAGGAAGTGAATGTCCTCTCCTCAAAGAAGCTGTTGAAAACAGACTACAAACAGTAAAAATATGTAAAGGTCGTATTTTTTCAGATGGCTGTGTCCCGGAATATACAGATCAAAAATCTTTAGGATTGAGCGGTGGTTGTGTAGGAATGTCCAGATCAGAACTTGAAAAATATTCAACATCTTATGTTTTGTCTGACGGCCTGATATTATTTCTATACGGGACCGATACCCCGTCAGGCATTATAGGCTCGCCTGCTTTGATTTATGCGGATGTTAACGGGCAAAAGGGGCCTAATAAATGGGGGCATGATGTATTTGGCTTCAAATTAATAACTACAACGTCAGATGTCCCCAAAATCGAACCGGGAAGCCATTGCTTTATTAATGAAGACGGAGCTTATGATGTTGAAGACATTATAAACTGAAGTTAAAATTCAGAATAATAACAATTTCTTCGTTAAAAAAGTCTTTCGGGAAAGGTTTAAACGGTGCAGCAGCTTTTATTGCCGCAGCTGCATTATCATCAAGAGCTTTTATCTTTGATGATTTTAAAATCTTGCATTTTTTTACCGAACCGTCTTTATTTACGGTTAAAGCCATTTGCACCAACAAATCTTTCTGTCCTTTTGCAAGAATATCAACCTGTTTTCTCGGAGGTACTTTCCAGTTTTTTACAACTTTTTCCTGCACCTCTTTAACATAAGGAGAATAATCTACATATTTTCCTGTTGAACTGTACACAAATGACTCTTTATCAGAAACAAAAATCTGAACAGCATGAAAACTTCCCGAAGGATAATCATAAATAATACGACATTTCATAAGCTCAGGACGTCTGAAAGATACAAATTTTAATTCGTTTGTATCTGAATTATATATAAGTTCGGCACCGCTATACTTAACGTAATGATACGCTTTATTTTGAGTACCGTCATCTTTTACAAGAGTAAAATCATGATAATATTTAGGGTATTTACCTGTTTTTATTACAGGTTTTATCTTGCTGAAAATAATTGCAAGAGTTTCATTAATCTTTTCATAACTTGTACTTTGAGCAGGCTGTAAAAATTCAGGCTCAATTTTAACATAATTTGAAGCCATAACACTTGATGACATCAATAATAATATTGAACACAATATAAATAACTTTTTCATAAAATAACTCCAATAAAGATTTTATCATAAATATAGAATTATTGGTAATCCCGCTTAAGAGAATACTATTTTTCATTTAAGAAATGTAAAAAAATCCTTTAAAAACTTAAAGAACCTCATAAAAATGTCCGTAAATATTTTTGTGAAATAGAATATTGACATCGGTCAAAAAAACATTAAAAGGAGTAAAAAGAAAACAAGATTAAAGGATAAGTGTATGACATTTATTAATTCAATAAACAGCGCATCAGCAGCGGTATCAACCTATAAATGCGACGAATTGAGTTCATCAACAAAACAAAAATTGGAAGCACTTGGGATTGATCCGTTAACAGTAACTTCCGAAGCGCAGGCTCAAGCATTGATTGCGCAGGCGGAAGCAACAAAGCATCAACAAAATTCGGGACAACAACAGCAAGGAGGTAATTCATCAGAGCAACAGCTCATGTCAGAAGCTAAAAAGCTTGCATCAACAGTTGGCGTAACAGTTTCAACAAACGACACATTAACTGATATTATTGACAATATCTCAGCAGGCATTCAAGTTATGCTGAATTCTCAAGATAAGTCAAAAATATCTGCAGCACAAGGTTATCGGTCACAACTGTCGAGTATTTCAGACAGAGCGGATTCTATACAAAAAACACAACAGAATATTTTTAACGTAATGGATATGATATCTTTAAGCAACAAATATATTTTGGGCTTATAGAAAGAGTTTCAGAGAAACTAAATTTAAAAATTTTGGAAGGCTTTCATAATATTATGAAAGCCTTTTTAAACATCTATTAATCCCTCCATTCATCAGCCCAATTAGGATAAGAATGATATAAATAGTCTACATTTTGGTATTTTTGTATCCACCTTGAGCATCTGAAACCATTACGTCCGCCATTACCTTTTATATCACACGAACAATCATCATAAATATCTCTGGCTCGAACTACACCTGAATTACTTATAAAAAACTTGAAAACATCATACCCCAAAGCATTAGGCGCTTTTGCACCATTAAAATCTACTGCTAAAGAAAATCTGTTCTCCCAACCGCCTTCACGACCATTCGGCATACTTAAACAAAATATCATACCGTTTTCTAAAATTCCAACATGCGAATATGTACCACATACCTCTTGAGTTTCAGTTTTTCTATTAAGAGCATAAAATTTATAAGGAACACAGTTTTTATAAGAGCCATAGGGTATACACATTTTTAACAACTTAAAATATTGGGCATAAAAATCTTCCCCTAAATGGCGAAAATCATTATAAAAACCAAACAAATTAGTCAACTCTCCTCCATTGTCGTTTGCCATTTGAGTAAAAGCATTAGAAAATAGAGAAACAGCAGCGTTAAACTGTGAAAGGATTTGCCTGTCACGATAATGATTAATAACATTAGGAATAGTCATTGCCGCAACCACACCTATAATACCCAAAGTTATTAAAACCTCTGCTAACGTAAACCCTTTTTCGCTTATACAGTGATGTACCATATCACTATTATAACAGATTACACTTTCTTTGCAACAACAAAAACAATATCCTTGCTTAGCTGCCACACTTCCTAGCTGCTTATAGCTTAAAAATGCCCCCCCCCCGACACTATGTGCGCAGCCATACTGAACAGTCTATGTAAATCCTTCTTTATACCAGTTAATTTTACATTTTTCATAATTGCTCCTTCTTTACTATGCCTTTTATAAATTATACAATATTTTTTAAGACTTTACAAGGATTTCCGGCAGCTATAACATTTGAAGGAATATCTTTCGTAACAACACTGCCTGCACCTATAACCACGTTATCTCCAATTGTAACTCCAGGCATTACACACACATTTCCGCCAATCCATACGTTATTTCCTATTTTTATGGGATAAGCATATTCCAATCCGGAATTCCGCTGTTCAATATCAATAGGATGCCCGGCTGTATAAAATCCGCAATTTGGACCGATAAAAACATTATCCCCAAACGTAACTTTAGCGGGATCAAGAATTACACAATTATGGTTCGAATAGAAGTTTTCGCCGATTTCGATATTATAACCGTAATCACACCAAAAATTCTGTTCAATTAAAAAATTTTCACCTGTTTTCCCAAATATTTGACGAAGTAATTCTTTTCTATCTCCGGTTTTATCAGGCGGTAAAGCATTGTACTTAGCGCATAAACACTTACATCTTATTCTCTCGTCAACAAGTTCACTGTCATAATTTGCATCATATAAAAGCCCTTGCAACATTTTTTCTTTTTCTCGCATATATCAAACTCCTCTTTATGTCAAAAAATAATAACACAAAAAATACCCTGACGAGTAATGAACTTTATCTGCCTGTAAAAAACAATAAAAAAGTTAAAAGAGCAAAGATGTTAGGATTATTATGAGAAAAAAATTTTTAATATGTTTAATTGTATTGTTATGTGCAATAAATATTTCGTATGCAGAAGAACTTGTAAAGCAGCAGAGTAAATACCCCGACTATTCCTATATTTACCTCGGCCCTGATAAATATGAAAAAATAAACAGAAAAGTTTTTAATTTTAATTTGGGCTTAAACAAGTATGCTATACGCCCCGTACATATCCTGTGGTGTTCGATAATCCCCGAATACGGCATTGAAAGAATACACAGCGCATACAAAAACATAGAATATCCCAAAAGGCTGATCAGCAGCCTGATTCAAAAAGACTTTAAATCTTCCGGCACAGAAACAGTACGATTTCTTACAAATACAACTTTAGGGGTAGGCGGAATGTTCGACCCTGCAAAAAAATTTTTTAATCTTGAACCTGTAAATGAAGATATGGAACAGGCTCTGACAAAATGTAAATGCAATTCCGGTTCATATCTTGTACTTCCCGTAATGAACGGCACAACTGCAAGAGGCATTGCAGGTAAAATCCTTGATACATCATTAAACCCTACTACTTATGTGGGAACTCCCGTTCTTGCAATGGTTAAAGCAGGATTGACAGTAAACAGAACATCTTATATGCAGCCTTTCATTAAAATGATAGAATCCACTTACGCTGATCCGTATGAAATAGCAAGAAAAATGTACGGAATAGATAATTACATAAAATGCAATAACCTTGACAGAAAAGAAATCCTTGAAAACGGATTTAAAACTATTGAAAAAGAGCCCAAAACAGAACTTGTCGAAAATACGCTGGATATGAGAGGCAAACATGAAAATAATAACGAAAATGATGAAAAACTTACTGTAGCCGAAATTATAAAAGGCGGTACAAATATAGATAACATTATTTTAAAAAGTTACAACCTTGATAATTCAAAACTTATGGCAGATATGCTTTTATATGATTACAACCCTCAAAATCCCGTCGTAGATTCAATGCGTACTGCACTTTTTGACATGCCCGAAGTTGATGCATCAATTTGGAATGAATTATCAATATGGAACAGATGCTTCAGCAAGAAAATCAAAACTTCATCGGTTAATATAACTCCAGAAAAAGAAAATTATAAGTTCAAATATATTATGCAAAAAGACAAAAATTCACCTGTTGCAATAATTTATCCGTCAATAGGAGAAGGTATAACTTCCCGCCATTCAGTTATACTTGCAAAAATTTTTTATGATGCCGGTTATTCTGTAATAATTCAGGGAAGTCATTTTCAATGGGAATTTGTAAAATGCATGCCTGACAGCTACAAACCCGGGATTCCTTCTCAGGACGCAGAATATCTTAAAACAGTAACCTCAAAAATTGTTGAAAATCTAGAACATACATATAATTGCAAATTTAGGGAGAAAACAGTTATAGGTACATCATTCGGGGCATTAACAACCCTCTTTCTTGCCAATCAGGAATTTCAAAATAATACCCTGAATATAACAAAATATATCTCAATATGCCCGCCGATTGAACTTGTTTATGCCATGCAGCAAGTTGACAAAAACAGCGAGGAATGGGACAAAAATCCAGATGAAATAAAAAATAAAGCAGCGGTTACGGCAGCAAAAGTAATCCAACTTTCAGATATGAAAAATTCTGACAATGATATAAAAATATCCTCTTTACCGTTTACAGAGGATGAAGGCAAGCTTATAACAGGATTTATAATGCATCAAAAACTATCAGACCTGATTTTTACACTGGAAAAAACACCGAAAAATAAAAAAACAGAAATTTATAACACCATAAATAATATGAACTATAGGGATTACACGGAAAAATATCTTCTCGGAGATAAATACAAAACTCTTGAAGATTTACAAAAAGCATCCAGCCTTTTATCTCTTGAAGAATTTCTGAAAAACAGCACAAACTATAAAATTTATCATACACTTGACGACTATCTTGTTAATCAAAAGCAACTTAAACAATTAAAAATCTATACAGGTAAAAAAACTGTTCTCTTAAGTAACGGAGCACACCTCGGTTTTTTATACAAACCTGAGTTTATTGAAGATTTGAAGCGGGAAATTACCATAAAACCAAAAACTGCTTCAAATATGAACTAAATATATTTCCCCGCCCAATTAATAATTTTCTCAAAATAATAATCTGAATTCTGCTCAATACTTAATGCTTCCCAATTTATATTTACAAGCAGAATTTCCTTGTCTTCACCATCAAGCAAGGCAGACAGCTCTTTTTTAGAACCTATGTATACCGAATTACGGGCATAATAAACAGCCTGCAAAATAAAAAACGCACTTTTATATCCCTGATACAAAACAGTGATATCTTTATTTTCAAATAAATACCCGTGGCACATTTGATGATACAAATTTGCAGTATTTACTTTGATTGAATCCAAAATATCATTTCTTTTTAAAATCGGAATAAAATCATACAAATTTCCATGTAACGATATGGTATCATTCGCAAGCTGAAAAAGATCAAATTTAGGCCAGTTATAAATCTCTCTCTCACCTGAAACAAACCCGCAAACTTTTTCATGAAAAGGCATTGTATGAACTATATTTTTATACTCTGCTAAATCTTCAAAAGTAAGTTTGTCAAGTATTATAACTATATCAATATCACTGTTTTGTTTTGCCTCCCCGCGTTTATAACTTCCCTGAAGTCCTATAAACTTTAGGCGGCTGCTAAACTGATCGAATAATTTTTTTGTAAAATCCTGTAACCATATTTCAATATTAAATTCCATAAAAAAATTATAATCGCTATCTATTGAAATATCAATATTAATTTATGAACCTGCTTTAAAATTTTGTGCTTATGTAAACAGGCGCAAAACGGTTTATTTGAAGAATTAGTGTAAATGCAAAAATAAAAAAGGGAGCTGATTTGTATATATTGCATTATCTCAATAACCGCTCTATTACAATAATAAGCCTTTTACAAATAAATATTATCCCATGAAAGACTATATAAAATTTTACAAAATGACGAATAATATAGTAATATAAATACAGAAAAATATAAGTTGAAAGGATTTTTATATGAAAGAAGCACAAAAATGTATAAATTGCGTTAACTTTAGAAAAGCCGTAATGATAGGCTGCGGATTTGTAGGTTCGGCATCAGCGTTCAGTCTTATGGAAAGCGGATTATTTACAGAAATAGTAATGATTGATTCTGACCATAAAAGAGCAGAGGGTGAAGCGTGGGATATAAGCCACGGTGTTCCTTTTGCCAGACCGATGAAAATTTACGCGGGAGACTACGATGATATTACAGACGCTGCAGTTGTAATTATTACGGCAGGAGCAAACCAGCAGCCCGGAGAAACAAGATTAGATTTAGTTCAAAAAAATATTAAAATATTCCAATCTATTATTCCTGAAATTGCAAAAAGGGATTTTAACGGCATCTTACTTATTGTCTCCAATCCTGTTGATATACTAACCTACGTTGCAATCAAGCTGAGCGGACTTCCTCAAAACAGGGTTATAGGTTCGGGGACAGTCCTTGATACTGCAAGACTAAAATATGCAATAGGGCAGCATCTTGATGTAGATAGCAGAAGTGTACATGCATTTATCATTGGAGAACACGGTGACAGCGAAATTGCAGCATTCAGCAGTGCAAATATTTCAGGTGTCCCGCTGAATACTTTTTGTGAAATGAGAGGACATTACGACCTTCTTACAACTACCGAAAAAATTGCCGAAGATGTGAAAAACAGTGCATACGAAATTATTTCAAGGAAAAAAGCTACAAATTACGGTATTGCAATGTCTGTAAAAAGAATTTGTGAAGCAATTGTCCGAGATGAAAAATCAATTCTTCCTATCTCATCAATGATGCAGGGTGAATACGGCATAAATAACGTAGTTTTAAGTATGCCTGCAATAGTCGGGAAAAATGGTGTAGAAACGCATATTCCGATTTCACTGAATAAATCTGAAATCGAAAACTTGCATAAATCAGCAGATACATTAAAAAATATTCTGCAAGAAAACAATTTGTAATACTTTCAGTACTGATACGTCATTTGATTGAAAAACAATAAGGTTTATTGACATACGCAAAATAATATTTTACGATAACCACAGGGGAATTACAGATAATTATCCGTAAAATAATGGAGAAAAGTATGAAATATCAAATGACAAGAAAAAAATGGGCTATATTAATTTTAACAGTTATTATAGTACCTATTATTTATAATAAGACATCAGGATTTATTACAGGGCTTATACAAAGACAGGCAATGAAAATGCCAAAAGAAGTAGAAGTTGATAACCCGCACATTAAAGCTGTTAATGTATCAGCCGAATCCACAGGACGGGTTGAAGCTAAATATTCAATTGATTTAGTTGCAAGAGTTCCGGGCTTTCTACTGAAAAAACACTTTAAAGAAGGAGACTTTGTAAAAAAAGGTCAGCTTCTTTTCCAAATAGACCCACGCGAATATCAAATTGAAGTAAACAACTCTCAGGCAAACGTAAACCAGTACAGCGCACTTTTGAAAAACGCACAGCAAGAACTAAACCGTGCAAATGCACTTGTAAAAGAAGATTTGATAAGCCGTTCGGATGCAGACCAAAGTCTTGCATCAAGAAACCAGAACAAAGCACTGTATGATGCAGCAAGGCAGCAGCTTGAACTTGCAAGAGTTAATTTAAGTTACACATCAATTAAATCTCCGATTGACGGACGTATCGGAAAAGTTAATATTACAGAAGGAAACTATGTTACTCCGACATCGGGCTCTCTTGTAAATATTTCAAGCGTAAACCCTGTTTACGTGACATTCAGTTTAAAAGGCGACGACTTTGTAAAACTATTAAAAGCAAGCAATCATTTTAAAGATGCACAAGTAAAAGTTCAGTTTGATGACGGGACCTGGTACGACAAGATAGGTAAAATCAACTTTGTAGATAACAAAATTGATAAAGATTCAGGATCAGTAACAATGCGTGCAACTTTTGACAATACAAAAAGCTGGCTTGTCCCCGGAGCCTACATGAAAGTAGAAATTACTGCTCCTAAACTTGTTAAATTTATGACAATCCCGCAATCCTGCACAAAAGGTGATGCTATGAGCGGATATTATGTTTGGGCAGTTGAAGATAACAAAGCTGTTAAGAAAAATATTAAAGTATCTGACGTTGTGGATAACAACTGGATTGTTGACAGCGGGTTAAATCTTTCAGACACAATTGTTGTTACGGGGATACAAAATATTTCTGCAGAAGGACAAAAATTAAAACCTATAAGTAAAACGGAAACTAAAGCTCAACAGCAGGTAAGATAATGAAAAAAATATTTGATAAAGATAAACTGTTCTTTTTTATACTCAAACCCAGATTTGCACTGGTAATATCTATTTGTATAGTTATTCTCGGGTTAATTTCTATTTTAAGCTTAAAACAGGAAAGCTACCCCGATGTAACTCCGCCGCAGGTAAGAGTATCGGCATCATATCAGGGAGCAAGCGCCGAAGTCATTGAATCTTCAATTGCAACAGTACTGGAAAACAAACTTAATGGTGTTGAAAATATGACTTATATGACGTCAAGTTCAACTGACGGGAATTACAGCTTAACGCTCTATTTTAAAGTAGGAACAGACAAAAACATAAACCTTATGAATGTTCAAAACTTAATCCAAAGAGTTCAGTCACAGCTGCCTGAAGAAGTTCAAAGAACAGGGGTAACCGCAATCAGCCGTTCATCAGGTTCTGGAGCAATTATCTTAACCTTATATCCCGAATCAGGCAATTGGTCACAGTTGGATTTAACCAATTACGGTTCTATATATATCAAAGACGAACTTAAACGTGTGGAAGGTGTTGCAGACGTAAATGTATTCGGCGGCGGGAATTACTCAATGAGAATTTGGCTCGACCCGCAAAAAATGGCAGGGATGCATATTTCAACAAGTGAAGTTCAAACTGCTATAAAAAATCAAAATACACAGGTTGCAACAGGTGCACTCGGCCAACTTCCGACAGATGAAGCTCAAGCTTTACAAATTACTTTAAAAACACCAGGAAGGCTTGATGACGTTAAACAATTTGAAAATATAATAATCCGTTCAAACACTGACGGATCAAACGTTAAAATAAAAGATATTGCACGTGTTGAACTTGGTGCAGAATCTTACTCAAACCTCGGTTTAGTTAACGGAAAACCTTCAGCTGTTGTTGTTATTTCACAGCTTCCCGACGCCAATATCATCAATCTTTCTAAAGCAGTTAAAGCAAAGGTTAATGAACTTAATTCAAGATTAACTAACGGGATTAAAATCCAGTATGTAAAAGATGATGCTGATTTTATACACGAGTCTATGAAAGAAGTTGAATTCACAATTCTTCTAACAGCATTAATCGTAATAATAATTATTTTTCTATTTCTTGGCGACGGAATGGCAACTCTTGTTCCATGTGCAACAATTCCTGTTTCTCTAATAGGGACGTTTTTTGCATTAAAAGCCTTCGGAATGACAATTAATCTGCTTTCACTGTTTGCGCTTGTACTGGCGGTAGGTGTGGTTGTTGATGACGCCATTGTTGTAATTGAAAACGTTAAACGCCACATTGAAGAAGGTAAATCTGCTATTATTGCAACTCAGCTGACAATGGAAGAAGTCGGATTTGCACTCGTTGCAATGGCTCTTGTGTTAATGGCGGTATTTGTACCTATTGTTTTTATGGGCGGTATGACAGGTGTTATGTATAAACAATTTGCGGTATGTATTGCAGTATCTATAGCAATTTCTGCAATCTGTGCTTTAACATTATCGCCTGCAATGTGTTCTCACTTTTTGGGACAGAAAAAAATTGAACACGATTACTCAAAACATCCATGGCTTAAGCATATTGAAAATATAAAAGAAAGAATTAATAAAAAAACATCTGTTTTAGTTGTTAAATTTAATGAAATATTTACTAAAGTAGAAGATTTTTACATGGAGTATGTTACAAAATTTGTGTATAACAAAAAACTTGTTGCAATATTCTATGCCGGAATAGTTCTTTTAACCCTTATATCATTCAAAACGATTTCAACAGGTTTCATTCCTGACGAAGATCAGGGAATTCTTGTCGCAAGTATTACGCTTCCTGATGGAGCATCTTTATCAAGAACAGAAACGGTAGCAAGAAAATTTGTTGATGAAATAAAAGATATTCCGGGGATTAACCCCGAAAAATTAACCGTATTCGGCGGCGACGGTTCAGTAAACTCTGCTAACGTAATTATACAGCTTCTTGATTACAGCGAAAGAAAAATGAACCCTGTAAAATGGATTTCAAATAAAATTAAAGGAGAAGCAACTGATTTATCACATACAGCAGTCTTAAATCAGGTCAGAAAAGTTGCGGCTAATACTAAAGAAGCATCAATTGTTGCCTTTTCTCCACCGGCTATCAACGGTATGAGTATGATGGGCGGTTTTGAATTCCAAATGCTGTCTCAAGGAGAATACACTGCTCAGGATTTAGAAAAATGGGCAAACAAACTTGTTGCCGCAGCTAATCAAAATCCGTCATTATCAAGTGTATATACATCATTTCAGGCAAATGTACCTCAGTATATTATAGAAATTGATTATGAAAAAGCTCTTGCGCAAAATGTTAATCTTCAAGAACTTTACACCACACTGACTTCAATGCTCGGAACATACTATGTTAATGACTTTAACAAATATGACAGAATATTTAAAGTTCAAATGCAGGCAGAAAGCCGTTTCAGAAACAAAGCAACGGACTTGTCAGGAATCTATGTTAAGAATAATAACGGAGTAATGGTTCCAATACTTTCCATAGTTAAGTTAAAACAAACAGTGGGAACAGCATCAATATCAAGGTATAATCAGTATAAATCCGTTCAAATTCAAGGGCAGCAAGCTCCGGGGAAAAGTTCCGGAGATGCAATGAATGCTATGGAAGAAGTTGCAAAACAAGTTCTTCCTTCCGATATAACTTTTGACTGGTCAGGAACATCCGCTCAAGAACGAGAAGCGGCAGGACAAACCGCAATTATTGTCGGAATGGCATTAATCTTTGTTTACTTATTCCTCGTTGCTCTTTACGAAAGCTATACAATTCCGATTGCAGTATTATTGATATCACCTATAGCAGCACTCGGTGCTTTAATATTCCAGATGATGATTAACCAGTCATTTGATATTTACTCACAGGTAGGTATGATTACACTAATCGGTCTTGCGGCAAAACAATCAATCCTTATTGTAGAATTTGCCAAAGAAGAACACGAAAAACACGGACTTACAGTAAAAGATGCAGCCGTAAAAGCCGCAAAGTTAAGATTTAGAGCAATTATGATGACCGAACTCGCATTTATTATAGGGGTTCTGCCAATGATATTTGCAACGGGTGCAGGTGCTAATTCAAGAATATCCGTAGGTTCGACAGTATTCGGCGGTATGATTGCGGCCTGCACTCTCGGTGCAGTCTTAACTCCCGCATTCTACGTAATTGTTCAGGAATTTGTCGACCTGTTCCCCAAAAAAGAAATTACCGAAAAAGATTTGGAGATATAAAATACAATGAAAAAGATTTTTAATACGTTTTTAATATGTTCGGTTTTAACATTAACAACCACTCCCGTTCTTGCAAAAGGATGGTTCGGCAAAGATAAAAAAAAGCAGGAAAATCAAAAAGTAGAAATCATAAAACCTGATAAAAATAAACCAAATGTCAAACGTGAAATAAAAAAAGACAAAGAAAATGCGATTCATCAGAAAGAATCATCTAAAGAAGCGGAAGGAATGTATGAAACAAAATTCCCAGTAATTAACAGCCAGATAGAATACTCAGACATGAACGGCGAAGTTACGTTAAGCGACTGCATTAAACTTGCAATCACGCACCATCCGACAATCATGTCTGCAATCAGCAATGCGGAAATCTATAAAACCATGGTAGGACAGGCCTGGTCAAACTACTTCCCAACCTTAAACGCCGGCGTGAGCTATGCAAGAAATGATATGCTTATGACCAACCCCAGATACGCAAAAATGATGACCCAGCGGTATAACATGTATTATGCTCCTACAATTTCTGCAAACATGCTTTTATTCGACTTCGGAAAAACTAAAGCTAATGCCGATTTTGCACAAAGAACCTATGAATCTTCAAGATTTGATGCTGAAACAAGTATCGAACTTGTAATATATAACGTAAAAGTGGCATATTTTAACCTTGTATTTGCAGAAATTCAAAAATCAGTTTACGAAGATACGGTTAAAGACTTTGAATTACAGCTAAAACAAGCAAAGGCGCAATATGAAATTGGAAGAAAAGCAAAAATTGATGTAACAACAGCAGAATATAACCTCGGCAATGCCAAAGTTAACCTGATTAAAGCGAAAAACACACTTGAACTTGCAGCGGCACAGCTTGCAAACGCAGTGGGTATTCCGGAGCTTGAAAACGTTATTCTTAAAGACAAACTGAACTCAAAAGCTTATAACGTAAATTTCCCTGATTTGCTTAAAACCGCAGAAAGTTCAAGACCTGCACTTTTATCTTCAAAAAAGCTCAAAGATGCGGCAGAATTAAATGTTAGAGCAGCAAAAAGGTCATTTACTCCCGACTTAAGCGCATTCGGCTCATTTGATCAAGGCGGACGTCAAATTGACAGTGATTATGGTTATTCTGTAGGAGTTCAACTTAATTATACCGCACTTAACCTTATGCTCCTAAAAAAGCAGGTAGAGCAAGCTCAGGCAGAATACAAAAAAGCCGTTGCTGATTACGAACAACAAAAACAAAATGTTTATTTAGAAGTAAAAAGCGCATACATAAGCCTCTTAAATTCACATGACAGTATTGAAGTATCAAAACTTGCCCTTCAGCAGGCAAAAGAGCGGCAATATCAAGCATTTAGAAGATATCAGGTAGGTTTGAGCGATGCAATAGAGTTTAAAGATGCCGAAAATTCATATCTTAATGCACAGCTCGATTACTATTCAAATCTTCTGAATTACAACATAAATGCCGCTGAACTTGAACGTGTAATCGGTGCGCCTATTGAAGAATCAGATATAGACTTATAGTTTGATTGATTTTTGCGACTCTTTAATATAAATTATTTTCAAGAGGAAACAAAATTGAACAGACGAATAAAAGGCATATTAAACGGTGCAATTGCATCAGCCAGTTATGGTACAAACCCCTTGTTTGCACTGCCGCTTTTTGCCGCAGGCATAGGAATTAATTCAGTACTTTTTTACAGATACGCACTCGCTGTAATAATTTACGGGTTATGGTTAAAATTTAAGAAAAAAATGTCTTTTCACTTAACGAAAAAAGAATTTCTTCCGCTTTTTATACTCGGGATATTTTTCTCACTATCTTCCCTAACTTTATATGATGCATTTAATTACATAGAAGCAGGAATTGCGTGCACAATTCTATTTATTTACCCTGTATTAGTTGCAATAATAATGGCAATATTTTTCAATGAAAAAATTACCAAAACCGTAATTTCGTCTATATTATTAACCTCTATAGGGATAATATTGTTATACAACGGAAAAACCGGAGTAAGCCTTAACATTTATGGTGTCGGCATGGTATTTGCCTCCGCGTTATTATATGCACTTTATATAGTCGGAGTAAAAAATATAAAAGCAATTCAACACATTAATAGAGCTAAAATGAGCTTTTATGTAATGTTATTTGGTCTTTTGGTATATATTATTAATCTGAAATTCTGCACAGAGCTGCAAATTTTAGACAAACCTTTCTTATGGCTTTTAGCAATCGGGCTATCAATATTCCCAACAATTATTTCACTTGAAACAATAACAATATCAATAAAACTTGTCGGTTCAACGACAACCGCAATTCTGGGAGCATTAGAGCCGTTAACTGCAATATTTTTCGGTGTTTTAGTATTCCATGAGCATCTGACAGCAAGAATATGCATCGGAGTCATACTGATACTTTTCGGAGTTTTATTAATCGTTACAAGAAAAAAGAAATAAATTTGTACTAACTTTCATAAGAATTGAAAATAAACAAACAGTTTGATTTCATGTTAGTAATTATTTGTTGTTTTATTATGCACTAAAGATTTAAGCTGTTCAAGATAAAACTGTTGTTTCTTTATTGCTAAGTCAAGCTTCGCTCTCATTGCCTTTTGAGATAAGTGATGTTTATTTAACATTTTTAATTCTTTATCAGGTTTTACGTATTCAAACTTGTTACAATTTAACTTGTCGAAAACATGAAACAAAAATAATTTTCTCATATACTGTGCAGCCCTTGAATGATATTCTTCCGCAGAACTTGCATTTGCTTGAATGAAAACTTTTTTTAAATTATCGATATCTAGTTTGCCAACTTGTGAAAATAATTTAAACCTATTTAAACTAAATAATAAATTCCAATCTCTACTATAAAACTCCTCTCTCAATAAATCATTAATAGAAACGCATAAAAGCTGTCCTTTATTTGACGCTAGAAAATTTTGTTTAAAAAATTTTTGTACTGCTTCCAAAGAATTTCCACTATAGCTATAATCTACAAGAATATATTTTTTACAAGACTGCTCAAAATTATCTTTATTTATACCAACACTATCCAAATATTTTTTATAAACATCTTTATTGGGAATATTTTTTGGTAAACCATGTCTCAGCCCTGAAAGCGGTATAATTTTAACATCAGCTCCAAGAGCTTTTGTTGTTTCTGCTATTGATGCAACAGAACGTCCTATTGCAATTAATGTATAATTATTTGCGCCATATAAATCATCAAAGTGTGATTTAACTTTGTTAGCAGCATATAAATTTATTTGAGCCATTTCTTTTATTCGAGCTGGTGAAAAATAACGAAGCAATAATTTTAAACGCCGTGGCATCTTTCCTACTGTTGAAGAATCAATTTTGTCACCAATTTTATCTAAACAATAATTCCCAATATGATAATAAGAATTTTGCTTATTTAAAAACTTTTTATTATACAAAAAATTTTTAATCGTATTAATTTTCATATCTATAATTAAAATAAAACAAAAAAAACAAAAAATTTTGATATAACATTCAAAATTTTATATATTTTGAGCATCTCAAAATTACCGACCATTCAAGTCCATGAATACCTGTTTCTTACAAAACCTACACATAGAACTAAAAAGCGCCTTTGGGCGAATGCTCAAAGACGTAAATTTTAAAAATGGCTGGGGCGGAAGGATTCGAACCTCCGAATGCCTGGACCAAAACCAGGTGCCTTACCGCTTGGCGACGCCCCAATATTTAGGCTACGTTTATTATTGTAATCGCTGAAATTTTCTTGTCAATATTTATTACTTGACAAAAATAGCAAAATAAGAAATAATTATTTATACGGAGGTCAAAAATATGATTATGAAAGCTCTTAGAATTGCCCCCCCCCCGAAAAGTTAACTTACACCAAGGTGTATAGAGGGTTCACTTTAGCTGAAGTTTTAATTACTCTCGGAATTATTGGAATAGTTGCATCTATAACTTTGCCGGTTATTATTACAAACGTCCGTAGCAAACAATTAGAAGCTGGCTTAAAGAAATCTTACAGTGTAATCTCTCAAGCTCTAGAAATGTACAGGGCTGAAAATGGAGAACCGCTTATAGCTGGTGAAAACATTAAAATTAAACCAATACTTATGAAATATCTTCACTCTATAAAAGATTGCGGGACGGGCTCTTTGGATCCATCGGCTTGTATTCCTCATTATGGTGGAAATAATGAAAAGAATTCAACGGTTTACAAAACTTTTAATGGCAAGCGTCTTATAAGTCTTTACGAATTTGATGATGGTCAGTTTGTTCTTAATGATGGAGCTCTTATTTTGTTGGAAAATATGAATGGTTCTTCGTCATTATTTATTTCTGTTGATGTAAACGGCTACAAAAAAAATCCAAACAGACTTGGGCAGGATTTGTTTATGTTTCAGATTAATAATGAAGGTAGGCTGCTTCCTATGGGTATTGAAGGGACATCATATTATAGCAAGAGCGATGAGTATTGCTCAGCATCTTCTAATAACAGCATGAATGGTGCGGGTTGTACTTACAATGCATTAAGTGATACAGATTATTTCAAAAAACTGCCAAAGTAATTTCAGAAGTTTAATATATAAACGAATTTTGGTCTTCGGCTCTTAAAATTTCAACACGCTTATATTGTAATCGCTAAAATTCTCTTGACAATATTTATTACTTGACAAAAATAGCAAAATAAGAAATAATTATTTATACGGAGGTCAAAAATATGGTTATGAAAGCTCTTAGAATTGCCCCCCCCCCGAAAAGTTAGCTTACACCAAGGGGTATAGAGGATTTACTTTAGCTGAAGTTTTAATTACTCTTGGAATTATTGGAATAGTTGCGACTTTAACGTTACCCGCTCTGATTACAAAACAAAAAGCTAAAATTTTAGAAAATCAGTTTAAGAAATCATATTCATCAATCCAGCAGGCTTTCATTTTAACTAAAAACAATTTGGGAATAGATAATATTTATTCTACATATACAGTTTATGACGGAACAAATTATACTTTTGCAGATGAATTTACAAATACACTTGACAGAAATTTGCAGATTAGAAAAATAATTGATTTTTACCCTGTGAAAAATTATAACAAGACCAAAATAACATCCTCAAATATAGGGCATGATTATCCAAATGCTTTAAAAATTTTGCCGGATGGAAGTTCATATGGAACGCATATTAATTTTGACGGCAATAAGTTGGGGATTTGGGTTTATATAGATATAAACGGACCGAAACAAAAGCCTAACACCTACGGACATGATATTTTTAAATTTGAGATAGGGAAGTCTGACAAACTTTTACCATTAAAACCTCTTCAGGAGTATACTCCGGAAGAATTAGAAAACTCAATTTACCTAGAACTTTTAGGTTATCCTTGTAATCTAAAATCAAATCAAGGAACAAATGGAGCAGGATGCAGCTATTATGCCGTTAATAATATCTGTCCATATAATAAAAATAGGAAATACTGGGAATGTTTACCCTAAAATATTCTAAAAGGGCTTTTTTCTTCTGCCTTAACTATATCTATACAGCTCAAAATATTTTCAAAAACATCCAATATCATAATTTCACTTTCAAAATGACCAATATCAAAAACGACAATCGGACTTTCAAGTGCTGTATGGAATTTCAAATCACCTGTAACTAAAGCATCTGCCCCCTGCTCATAAGCTTCTTGAATAAATTCAGAACCGCTGCCTGCACAGAATGCAATTTTTTTTAATGTTTTTTTGTTAAAATTATTTACATAACGTAAATTGGGTGAAATATTTTTTAGAAGATTTACAAAATCTTTTATATCTGTTTCTTTATCTAAGATTACTAACCTTAAAAAATCACCAATATTACAAGATTTTTCAAGGCCTAGGAATTTAATTAAAGTATCTGTTGTCCCACCTTCTGCCCTATCCATATTTGTATGAGCACTATAAATGTTTATGTCTTTCCAAGTTAACGGAACAAAAAACAAAGGATGATGAGATATTATCATTTGGCAATTTTGCTCTTTTGCCTGTTTTACAATATCATCAGTTACAGTTAAACAGAGCATGATTTTTTTTATTTCAGATACAGAACTGTCAACACACCAACCCGAACAATCCCAGCTTTCTGCAAGTTCTAACGGTGCGTATTTTTCAAACTTTCTGCTAATCTCATATTTATCCATAGATTTCCTCAAAAATCTTACGGGCAATAGTAAATTTATCAGTTTTTTCGATTTTTTTCATGTTACCGTTTTTATCGAGAATTGTAACTTCGTTATAATCGCTTGAAAAACCTATATCTTTTCTTGAAATATCATTTGCGATTAAGTAATCACAACCTTTTTTAGAGATTTTCTCTTTTGCATTTTGAATTAAATTTTCACTTTCCGCACAAAATCCAACTATAACTTGCGTTGTTTTTCGTGAGGAAATTTCTTTTAAAATATCAGGATTTTTTACAAGAGTTAATGAAATTTCATCATCACTTGTTTTTTTCATTTTTTGCGGGGCAATTTCTTTCACGCGATAATCTGCAACTGCCGCAGCCATAATAACACAGTCTGCATTTTCAAATTCTTTTTCTACAGCAGATTTCATATCCAAAGCTGACTTAACTTTTATAACATTGTATTTTTTTGAAACATCTTTTGTTGTAATCAAAGTTACGTCTGCCCCGAGATTTTTTGCGGTATCGGCAAGCGCAAGCCCCATTTTACCTGATGAATAGTTTGAAATATATCTCACAGGATCAATATCTTCTATTGTTCCACCTGATGTTATAACTATTTTTTTGTTATTAAGAGGTTTATTATTTAAAAGTTCAACTGTTTTATTAAAAATTTTATCAAGACTGCAAAGCCGTCCTTTACCCTCATATCCGCAGGCTAAATACCCGCTTTCAGGTTCTAATATTTCATAATGAAGTTTATGAAGATTATCTTGAACAATTGAATTTTCCCACATATTACAATTCATCGCGGGAGCTATAATAACGGGTTTTGTAAAAGCGCAGGCAATTGATGTCAGAAGATTATCGCACACACCGCTGGCAATTTTTGAAATAGTATTTGCGGTTGCAGGTGCTATTACCATAATATCTGCACAATCAGCATAAGAAATATGTTCAGGTTTAAAATCATTTATTTCAAATTCTTCAACCGCAACTACATTTTGGCTTAAATTTTGGAGTGTAAGTTTGGTCACAAAATTCAAAGCGTTTGGAGTACATACGACAAGAACATTTGCATTTGCGCGTTTGTACATTCTGATAAGCTCACATATTTTATACGCGGCAATTCCGCCGGTAATCCCGACAAGTATTGTTTTTCCGCTTAACATTTTTTCTGTTCTCCGCTTATTACGCGTTCAAGCTCTGCTATTGCATTGTCTAAATCATCATTAACAATTTTATAATCAAAGAATTCTGCACGCGTCAGTTCTTCTTTCACAGCTTCTAGACGTTTTTGAATTGCCGCTTCTTCTTCTGTATGACGACCTCTTAAACGTTTTTCCAAATCTTCTAAAGATGGTGGACAAATAAATATTAATACAGATTCAGGCATTTGTTTTTTCACCTGAAGTGCACCCTGCGTATCTATTTCAAGAATTATATCTTTACCTTCCTCAAGACATTGCTTTATAAACTTTTTCTTAGTTCCATAAAAATTACCGGCAAATTCTGCCCATTCAAGGAATTTATCATTATCAATACAATTTTTGAAATCATCTTTTGTCATAAAAAAATAATTTACGCCGTCAACTTCTCCCGAGCGCGGAGCACGTGTTGTACAAGATACTGACAGCATAAAATCAGGATTTTTTGTCAAAAAACCTTTTAAAACAGTGCCTTTTCCTACACCTGATGAGCCTGATATTACATATAATTTTTTATTCATAGTATAATTATACAATGAACAAGAAAGCAATTTACAAAATTTTGAAAAAAATTAATACTGCAAAAAATAATAAAGAACTTGCAAATATTACAAATCAGGTTTTTCTAGATATTACAGGAGCGCAAGCCTGCTGGACTGTATTGATAAACTGGGACACAAACCTGATAGAAGTAAGAAAAATAAAATCTTTAGCAGGGTTTTCAAATAACAAGCAATTATCTGAGGATGTAAAGAAGATAAGACAAATTGCTTATGATTATTACAAAAACTTTGAAATAGAGGATTTAAATGAATATTTGTCTTTAACTTCGAAAAACAATATTATTTTAAAACCGCTGATTTATAGAAACAATTCCCTTGGTTATGTCGGTATGATTAGTGATACTGAAAACTTCAATGAACAGAATATTGAAACCGTAAATATTTTTTTGGAGTATATTGCATCCAGGCTTGAAATCCTTTCACTGTACGAAGAAAGAAGAAGAAACGATCAGGAAAGAATTGAATTTTTAGCAAGTATTTCACACGAATTCAAAACACCTCTTAATTCTATAATGGGATTTTCCGATTTACTGGCAGAACATTTTCAAGGAACTGAAAATGAAAAATATTTAAACAATATTACTAAAAGTTCTGCATATCTAATGAAATTGATTCAAAATGTTCTTGATTATACTAAAGATGAATACGGTGTAATGGAATTAAAGCCTGAAAAATTCAGGTCAAAACAGATTATTGATGATATAATATGGAGTTTTGAAGAAATCAGGAAAGAAAAAAATATTACATTTAATTACTTATTATCTGATGTAATTATAAAAGCCGACTTGATAAAATTCAAACAGCTTGTTTATAATCTTATTTCAAATGCAATTAAATTTAGCAAAGAGAACAGCACAATATCAATAGTGACATTTTTAAACAATAAACAGGAATTCTCTTTTGAAATACAAGACACAGGCGACGGCATAAGCAAAAAAGATCAGGCAAAAATATTTAACTTCTTTACACAGGTTAACAGAAGCCAGCTCAAACGCCAGCAAGGTTCAGGAGTCGGGCTTGCGCTTTGCAGAAAAATTGTAAGACTGCACGGCGGTGAAATTTATGTAAAATCCAAACTTCATTACGGAAGTAAATTTTGTTTTACTATACCGCAAAAAAAATCCTCCCGTTAATGAGAGGATTTTTTATTTTTACGAACTGTGTTTTTTCTTTCGTTCATCCAGCATTAATACCGTGCATATTCCAATACATATTACAGCCGAGAATACCCAAAAAACAATTGCACCGTTCCAGCCGAATTTGTCAACCATAAAACCTGTTCCTGTAGAAGATAAAACAGCTCCAACATATCCGAATGTTCCTGTAAAGCCTGTTGCTGCGGATGCTACTTTTTTAGAACTTGACTCAACCGCACACAAGCCGCCTATCATCATTTGAGGACCGTATGTAAATGCTCCGAGCAAACCGATAAGAACAAAATCCAAAGTACTTATAGTATTGAATTTTAATAATACAAGACAAACAACAACTCCAAGCAAATATATAAGATTAACAGGCGCTCTTTGACCTTTGAATATTTTATCGGAAATTAATCCTGCACAAATCGTACCGACAATACCGACAAGAGGTAATGAGCTTAACTTCATAGCTGCTAATTCAAGAGAATTGTGTTTTGCTTCGCTTAAATATTTTATCATCCAATCTTCTGCGCCGAATCTTATAATGTAAACGAAAATATAAGCAATAGCCAGCATCCAAATTGTTTTGTTATATAAAATATTTTCCTTAAATATTTCTACATAAGTTCTGTTATCTTCATTGCAGTCAGCCTTTTTAGCGGCAACCGGTTCATTATTATAAGTTTCAATATCAGGAAGCCCTAATGACTGCGGTCTGTCGCGCAATCTGTTATAAAGCCATATTGAAACAAGTACGGCAAGCGTTCCTGGCACAAAGAAAGCCATTTTCCAGCCAAAATGAGCAACCAGAAAGCCTGAAATAATAACACTTAAAAATGTACCTGTTTGGTGTGAACAAGACCATAATGACCATTTTGTTCCTCTTTCGGAATTTGAATACCAGTAGGTCAAACTTTTAGCAACAGCAGGGAATCCGGCAGATTGAAACCATCCGCTTGCACCCCAGAAAAAAACAAACAGCCATAACAAGATAGTGTTTGTCGGAAGTCCGAAGAATGAAACATGTCCTGGCGTAATAAATACAGCCGACAATGCAAAACAAATATTTGCAATTGCTGTCATAATCAATGCTGTAGGTAAAAATTTACGAACATCAGAACCATCCGCAAATACACCGTTTACAAATTTTCCTATACCGTAAGTCAAATATAAAGAACTACCTAAAAGCCCGAGTTCGGTATTGGAATATCCGTATTCGGCACTTAACCCTGGTAATGCTACTGCAATATTTTTCTTACATAAATAAAATACCGTATACCCGATAAAACAAGCATAAAAAATTCTTAATCTCCAGTGAGCATACATACTCTTAACTTGTTCTTTATCCTGAATCGTCTCTTTTACAGGGGGTTCTTTAAAAAATTGTGCTATTTTTGTTAACATAATCTACTTTCCTGCCTTAATTATTTGAATATTTCGTGTCTCTGTAATTTCTTGACGGGCATCTTTAATAAGTTCCCTTTTTTCTTCATCCAGCCTGCATCCGCCGACAAGTCTGTCTATAAATCCGGTATTCAATTTAACCGCTTTATCAAAAGCTCCGACTTCTTCAAGCACATCTTTTATTTGATGCAGGTCATAACCGAATGATTGTTTTGAGTTATAAACTAGAGTTTCACCTGATTGTGAAATAATCGGGTCTCCACCCTGCTCAAAATATAATTTAAAAACGGATTTTAAATCCTGCAATTCAGATTGCAAAGTTGTTACGGTCTGTTGAATTCTTAAAAATCTTTCAAACAAATATTCGACATTATCAAGCTGTTTTACTTCCCAATCATATTTTTGCAAATAAAGTTTTTTAAGTTTCGGATAAGCCAGCGCAAGCCCCATTGTATCAGCCATTGCACGATGATGATTTTTAAGTTCTACTTTAAACTTAGTTGTCAAAGCTTCCAGACCGTGTGAAAACAAATCAGGATAAACTTCCTTAAACATCTGCTGAGAATCAATTCTGGGATTTTTGAGATCTTGCCCTGTTGTTCTCAGACTGGCTTCATTCAAAAATGAATAGTCAAATATGCAATTGTGTGCAACAATCGGATAGTCACCGATAAATTCAAGAATTTCAGGCATTGCTTCAGCTTCTGTAGGGGCATCAGCCACCATTTCCTGCGTAATCCCATGAATTGCCATACTTGACTTTCTTATATGCTGCTCCGGGTTAATAAGAGTTTGATACTCATCTTTAATCTTTCCATTTTCAAGTCTGACTGCCGCAAACTCAACCATTTTCTCTTTAGTAAAATCCAATCCCGTAGTTTCCGTATCCAGAACAATTTCAATAATCTTTTTTCTTGCCATATTCTTATCCTATAGAGTTCTATCAAGATAATAGCATAAAAAAATTTTCTGTGTTAAAATAAATCCGTTAATATAAAATAAGGAGATATGTGATGTCAAACGCAGTTGATATTAATGATGCAAGCTTTGAGCAGGAAGTTATAAATTGTGAGCAGCCGGTTGTTGTCGATTTTTGGGCTCCTTGGTGCGGTCCTTGCAGAAAACTCGGCCCGATTTTAGATGAAGTTGCTCAAGAATTTTCAGGCAAAGTTAAATTTGTTAAAGTTAACACGGATGAAAATCTTAAAACAGCTCAAGATTATTCTATAAGCGGACTTCCAAGTCTTTTGGTATTCAAAAACGGAAAAGCTCTTGAAAGACTTGTCGGTTTAATGCCAAAATCTACAATTATTTCTAACATCGAAAAACATTTATAATCTTAATTATTACATATTGTAAACACCGTAAAACATTTGTTCTACGGTGTTTTTCGCCATTTATACATATACAAAACCGTTATTTGTTAAAGTTTTTCACTCTAAATTCCGATAATCAGATAAAGGAAAAAAGGATTACTATGCGAGTAAACGGTGTACCAAATAAATACGAAATATTTCAGGATTATTACCTTGAAGTTAATGGTAAAGAAATCAGCTACTCTGATGCATTAAATCTTTTTTACCAAATGGATGAAACTGCAAAAACTGATTTTGAAAAATACTACAAAGATGAAACAGGCTACGAAATTATAACCGCTAACGGTATATCTTACGGAGATGATGTTCAATATACAGAAGCAGGAACAAAAAAAGTAAAAAAACACTGGAAAAAACAAACCGGAGACGGTTCATTCGGCGGACGAGAAGAAGAAGCCAGAGAAAAAGAAATTAAAATCTATTCAACAAATGCATGCAAAGCATACATTGATATCAAATATACTATAGACGGATATGCTAAAGAAAAAGGTATGATTCTTGACCCTGTTTGGTCAGGTTATTCTGCTGAAGAAATTCTTCAAATGGCTAATAACGGAGTTAATATTCCTCAAGATATAGTTGATATTGCAAATACAATTCAACAAGAAACAGGTGCAAACTATGAAACAGCTGATTCTGATGATGAAAACACTGCAACAGAAGAACCGACAGAAAAAGAAGGTTTCCTTGAATTAATCCCAAAAGCACAGAAAAAAATTGAAAAATGTGATGAAACTAATGATAAAATAAACTCTGAAATTGAAGCTCTTCTTCCCGAAAAACAAAAACATGAAAAAACTCTTAAAGAAAGAATGGAAGCTCAAAAAGCCTCTTTAAAAGAATACGAAGAACAAATCAGAGAATGGAGGACATTACAAAATAAAGTTAATAACGGAGAAGCCTTAACAGACAAAGAAGCAAGCCGTTATGCAGAAATTACCGGAATGCTTGAAGATAAAAACTCAAATTCCGATGATTTTCAAATTGATAAAACAGAAATTGCAAAATCTTTAAATCAAATAAATATTTTGGCGGTACTTGGTGAAGAATTGGCGGATGAAACAATTGAAATCGGTGATACACTTGCCGACTATACATCAAAAGCAAACTACAAAGCTACACGCCAATCAGCTTCACAAGAAATAGGCTTTTTAAGATCAATCATTGCTATGGCAAACGGCAAGAACTTAGCTAAACAAGCTGCCGAAACAGGTAATGAAACAAAAGAATATACAGAAGAAACAAATAATTCAGTAAATGATATTGCATCTCTATTAGGTATAGAAAACAGTATCATAAATCCTGCTGCAAGTGCTTCTGAAGCAGAAAAAGCTCCACAAGAAGTTAAAACAGCAGAAGAAACCGTTCAAAGCTCAGAAAAAAATCAAGAAAATATCCCTCTTAATAATGAAGAAAAAGAACAAGAAACAGCATCAGAACAAACAAACGACACACAACAGGAAGATTTTATTATCACGGATGATACTGTTAATACTTTAATTGAAGAAGCAGGTTTAATTAATTCAGACCTGGCTAAACAATTAGTAAGTGCTCTTGGTTCAAGCAAAAAAGCAAAGTCAGATAAGTTTATTGCTAAATTCGCTGATAAAAAAATCTCTAAAATCGTTAAAGAATATCAGGAAGAAGAAGCAAGACGCCAAGATGCAATTAAAACAAAAGAAAATGAAAATAAAGAAGCAAAAAAAGAACTTGAAAATTTAACCGGAAAATCTTCAGAAGAAATTGAACAGGAACTTGACAGTAAAAATACCAATGAAGCTTCTGACGAAAACATTAACGAAACAGACAAAAATAAAGTAAATAAAAACAAACGTACAATCTCTGATAACAACAAAGATATCGAAAATCTGAACAACGAATCAGAAAAAGCAATTCAGGATTTTAACAACAAAACAAGAAAAGAACAATCATTTTTAAATAAATCAATTCCTCAAGAAAATGAAGCTCTTGAAAATCATACAAAATATCTTAATGAAACAATTCCACAATACAAAGAACGCTTAAACTTCACTGAAAATACAGGTATTACACTAAATAAAATGGGTAAATACCGTGTAACTGTTGGCAAACAGCAAATTATGCACCTGCAGATGAAAAAAGGCTTCAGAAATATTTCCAAAGGCACTAAAAGCATGTCTATAGGAAGTAATGCAGAAAAAAAAGCAACAAAACCAATCGCAAGACTTTCAGAAAAGTCTACTGTTTCTGCTGTGGCTTCTGTTAATGAAGCACTTTCATCTCTAACTTCATTAAACAGCAAAATTGTTTCTGTAACAGGAGAAGATACAGCAGCAGCAAGTTCAACTGCACAAAGCGGAAATAATGTACAACAAGACAATGAACCAAATAAAGACACCCAAACAGGAGCGGCAACTCAATCAGAAAACACTGACAATAATACAACTCAAACCAATACTGCAACAGAAGATAAAGCAGCTAAAACAACTACAATTAATACAGAAAATAATGATAATACCCAAAATGATATATCAGTAAAAACTTCAACTAAAAAAATTGATGAAACAGCATCTGCTCCTCAAGAAAAAGTGATTGAGCAGAAAGAAATTACAGCAGCTAAAACAAAATCAAAACCGAATACAAAACAAACAGAAGAAGAAAAAGATACAGAAAAAACATTGAATTCAGTTCCATCAACAACAAATACAAACAAATCTTCTGAAAAAGATGATGAACAAATGAGTACTGATGAAGCTCAAAGCAATGTTGACGATATCAACGGTTCTGCAAAAGAAGACAGCAAAGATTCCGAAAATGTAAAAAAAGATACTGATAAAACTACAAAAGAACTTGAAAAAGAAACTAAACAGCTTGAAAAGTTGATGAAAAAAGACCAAAAAGAAATCCTTAAAATGACGAAGGAATCAACTGAAGCTGCAAAAAAACAAGAAGAAGCTTTAACTGAATTTGAAACATTAGTTACAGAAAATGAACAATTAATAACAGAAGATGAAAACAATCAAAAAAACCAAGTTCCCGCGCAAGCCAAAGCACAATCAGAACAAGACGAAGAAACCCAACAAGGAATGCTTCTTGGCAGTGCTTCAATGTCAATTGGAGCAGGACAAAGTTCAAATGCTGACAAAATTCAAAGTAATGACGAAAGAATAAATGAACTTGGTATTTCTTTTAACACTTACGGCAGAACTATTGATAGAAACAGAACTAAAATTGTAAAAATTCAAAAAACAACAAAAAAACGCCAAAAAAAATTCAATAAGAAGACAGACATTATTGACAAAAAAAATAAAGAAGCCGAAAAAAAAGAACTTGAAAAACAAAAAAGACTACAAAAACAATTAGGGTCTGTCGGAATAGCTGAAAACATTTTCCAAATCACATTGTCAACAGGTTTAATCCTTTCAGCAAATCCATTTACTGCAGCAGCAGGTGCTGTAATGGTAAAAGTCGGCACTTACGGAGTTTTAAGCTGCGGAGTAACAAAAGCTACAATTAATATTGCAAACGGTAACCTTACAGCAGGTCTTATATCTTTGGGACAATGTGCTATAAGTCTTGCGACATCTGCAACAGGAACAGGTGCAGCAGCAGGCGGCGTATTAGGCGCTGTAAGCAATGGCTTAAATGTTGTTGCTTCTTCTGCAGAACTTGTTAACAATGTAAGAGCAGTACAAGGTAAAGAAGCAAGCGGAGTATTCAGTAAAATTTCAACAATCGCAGGAGTTGCATCTTCTCTTACAAGTTCTGCCGCAACTTTAAGCAATTTAGGCAAATCTGGAGCATCAGCATTCGGTAAATCAATGCAGATTGCGGGTGTCGCAGGAAGTGCATTATCTTCTGCAAGCCAACTAATGACCGAATTCGGCAATGAAAGTCAGTTTGCAAATATTCTGGGAATGGTAGGCGGAGCAGTAAGCACGATGTCTGCTATAGGTATGCTGGCTGATAAAAAATTCAGCAATGCTTCTGAAAAAAATAAAGAAAACAAAGAAAAAACTCAAACAGCCGAAAATAAGCCGGAACAAAGCGGAGAAACGCAAGAAACAAAACAGCAAACAAAAACAGAAGAAAAACAAGCTGAAACAGAAATGAAAAAAGCCGAACAACAGGCGAAAACAGATGAAAAACAAGCTGAAGCTGAAATGAAAAAGAACGAACAACAGGCAAAAACAGATGAACAAAAAAATGATACTTCTGACAAAAAATCAGAAGATCGAAAAATGACAAAAGAAGAAAAGAAAGCAGCTAAAGCACAAGAAAAAAGAATCAAAAATAACATAAAAAAAGAAGGAGCATCTGAACAATTTGCGGATATAAATACAGAAGATTTACAAAAAGAAATGTTTGCAGCAACAGATGCAGGAGATACTGAAAGAGCAAAGGCTCTCGCAGCAGAAAGTACAAGACGAAATTATTACAAAAATGAAATTGCTCCTCAACAGAGAAAAGAAAACAGACAAAAAACATTCTCAAACGTAATGAACGCTGTTTCAAACGCAGCTAATGTTGCCGGTTCACTTTTGTCTAACTCAGGAAATCAACAAGAACAACAGCAAAAGAAAAAAGCTCCTGCTGGCAAATTAACCCAACGTACAAAAGAAATTATGAGAAAAAATAAAAAACGCATAAATGCATTAGCTGCGAAAGGTTATAATTTAAGATAAAAAAAAGCGGTTTAAAAACCGCTTTTTTATTTAATTTCTAAATCGTTCAATAATAAAACTTGAGTTTCACCGGGCTGTAAAGTAACTTTAAAAGCACCTTTTTGAGCTATAGGAATTGTATCAAGCCTTACAGGAATAACTATATTTTTTTCTTCCAGTTTCGGAACAGAAACAGTTACATCTACATTATTTCTGAAATTCAAATTTCCGAACACCACAACGCTTTTACCACCGTAACTTATTGCATAGGCAAAAACCTGTGCCGCAGAAGTTCTTAAAGGAATAAACTTACCATTATTTATCATTGTTGAAAACTGACGTTTCACTCCATTTGCAAGAACAAATGTTCCGAGCAAATCTTCATTTTTAGCCCCCGGCTGTCTTGAAAAATTAAAGATATCAATTTTCCCCCGGTGTACAAAATAATAATCATCATCTGTAAACGATTTAAAAGCTTCTTTATTAGCCCACAAATAAATATAATTATCTCCGGTATCAAACCCGTCTACAAAATACGAGTTTACAGGCAAAGTCGCATTCAGCCATATAATCATTTCACTGTATTTTGCACCGTTAATCAATATCGGACTCATTTCATCATGTGTTGTAAAACTGCCGATAACTGCTTTCGGTTCAGTATATTTAGACAAATTAGCATTTGTTGTTAAAATCTGATTTATGAGTTCGCGCCCTGTTTTATAGTTTTTCAAATTAAAATAACTGCCGTAATAACCGTCAAATCCTGCTTCCAACAATTTATCATAGGGTGTAAAAACAGCATACTCAGAAACTGGTGTTGTCCAGCTTTCAGAGGCTTCTGCAAGCCACAAAAACTGGTGATCTTTTGTTCTTGAGTAACTTATTAAATCTTTCCAAAATTTTGCGGGTTTTAATGTTGCAACATCTGCTCGTATACCGTCAGCGCCTAAATTTATTACCATATCTACAAATTCTTTATATAAATTGTAAACATCTTTATTTACGGCATTTTCCGTTCCGGCATTAAGCAGTCTGACATCAGTCCAATCAGCAGGAACAACGGGCTGTCCTTCCTTGTCTTTTATGAAAAGTTCAGGTCTTTGCATATACAAATCGTATGAACCGCAAGAAGGCAAATCTATAATTACACGAAGATTACGTTTATGAGCTTCATCAATAAATTTTCTTGCCTGCGCATTAATTGATAGAGCGCTCTGTTTGCTTTCGAGCTGTGGGTTAAGCGTATTAAAGCTTGACGCCGCATAAACAGAACCTGCAGTACCCAATGCCTTTGTTTTACCTACAGGTGTAATCGGCATAACATGAATTGTATTTATTCCTTTCTGCGGAAGTTCATCAAGTTTTGCAATCGCATTTAAAAAAGTCCCACTCTCTTCAGCATCATCAAAATCTATTATCCCGTTTTTATTTGTATCCTGCGCCCCGAAAGTTCTAAGGTTAATTTCGTATATAATTGCAGAATCTTTCGTAAACATTCTTCTTAAATCGTTAACCCACACATCAGCACTGAAAGCACTTTGCGCCGTAAATGACATTATTGTAAAAGCGATTAAAAACTTTTTCATAAACTTCATTACCTATCCCCCTCCGTATTCTCATTAATATGCTAGCAAATAATTATACTTTTTGCAAATTTTATGTTTTTTATATATAATCTGAAGTATATGAAAAAGTATTCAATCGGAATTGATTTGGGCGGAACAAAAATACTTATTGCTCTTGTTGACAGAAATACAGGCGAAGTGTTAAACCACATCAAAAAGAAAACAAAAAAAGATAAAGGTCCGAAAAATATTATAAAAAAAATGTTGGAAGGCATTGAGGAGCTTATAGAAGAAAGCGGAAAAGCAATCGATGATATAAGTTCAATAGGAGTAGGGGCTGCTGGACAGATTGACAGACAAAACGGAGTTCTTATTTCCGCAGCAAATTTAGATTGTTACGATTTAAATATTAAAGAAATTTTATCGAAAAAATTTAATGTTCCCGTATATGTTGGCAATGATGTTGAAATTGCCGCGATAGGAGAACAAAAATTCGGAGCAGGGAAAGGCTGTAATGACTTTGTTTGTGTGTTTGTAGGGACAGGAGTCGGCTCAGCAATAATCAAAAACGGTCAAATTATAACCGGAGCAACAGGAACAGCCGGAGAAATCGGGCATATAATAGTTGATTTAAACGGCAGACAATGTGCCTGCGGGGCTCATGGCTGCCTGGAAGCCTATGCATCACGTTCTGCAATTGAAAGATGTATTGAAGGCGCATTAAAAAAGGGGCGCAAATCATGTATTTTGGATTATCTTGAAACAGGAAAATCAATAACTTCAAGCATGATTCAAAAATCAATAGAAAGAGAAGACGAACTTGTACTGCAATGTGTTACTGAAGCTTCCGAATATCTTTCGGGCGGGATTGCAAGTATTATTAATTTCGTCAATCCTGAATTAATAATTTTGGGAGGCGGACTGATAGAAGCTGTTGACTATTTTTATCAAAAAACAATAAAAAAAGCCAAAGCAAAGTCTTTACCTGTTCCTGCAGAAAAGATACAGTTTAAAAAAGCTATGCTCGGAGATTATTCAGGCGTAATCGGAGCTGCTTTTTTGGAAGACAGGGGTTTTTAAATGGCAAAAAAAATTATGCTTATCAGATTATCTTCACTGGGAGATGTTATATTTAATATTCCTCTTGCAAACGTTTTACAAAAAAACGGCTTTGAAGTTACATGGCTTGTTTCCGAAAAAGGGATAGACATAGTCAAAAATAATCCCGCAGTAAAAAGAGCTGTTCTTATTCCGCTCAAAAGATGGAAAAAAGAAGGCTTTTCGATAAAAAATACAATTGAATTCTTTAAAATATTAAAAAGTTTACGTGATGAGCATTTTGACATTGCAATAGACACTCAAATGATGTTTAAAAGTATGATTTGGATGAAACTTTGCGGTGCAAAAAGACGAATTTGTTTTAAACACGGACGAGAATTTTCAAGCCTTGGCGGAAACGAAGTTATTGATGCAGCTCCAAACCCTAATTTTTCAACGCACGCAATATTCCAACACATGTGGTATGCAAAATATTTAGGGCTTGAAGGCACTGATGAAGTAAAGTTTACACTTCCTCCAACAACAGAAGAAACTATTGCTAAGGTAAATATTCTTCTAAAAAACTTAGACAAAACAAAACCTATGGTTGTAATATGTCCGGCAACAACATGGAGGCTTAAGCACTGGAATAAAGACAACTGGAAACAGGTCGTTGAAGCTATTAAAGATAAGTGTTCGCTTGTTTTTACGGGAACTGCAGGCGATAAAGATTTAATCTCTTATATTGGCGGGGACAACTTTATAAACTTAGCAGGACAAACAAATATTAAAGATTTAATAGAAATATTTTCACGTGCCACACTTGTTATGGCGCCTGATTCAGGAAGCGCACACCTTGCAAGAGCGACGGAAATTCCTGCTGTAATTTCAATATTCTGCTGTACTCCTCCAACTTCCTACGGACCGTTCGGAGATGATAAAAAATATTTTGCACTTAACGGAAATCTTAAGTGCCAGCCGTGCCATACAAGAAAATGTCCGCTTCAGGGGGCTGATGCAGAACAGTGTTTAAACAATCCGCAACCCGAAAAAATTATAAATATTGTAAACAACATATTACAAAACTCGAAACATAGTGTATAATAAATATATGAGTTTTTTCGATAATTTAAAAGATATATACAGAAAAGTTGCAGAAGTTGAAAGTGCCGTTTACAACGGGAAACAAGACTATTTGGAAATTTATGAACGTAATCTTCAGCTTGAAAAAGAAATTGAAGAACGTACAAAAGAGCTTAATATCGCAAATAAAAGAATGCTGACCCTCCAGCATATTTGGGATATGATGAATGCTTCACGCCCCCTGCAAAGTGTTTTAGAAACTATTGTTAACAGTATTCAAGGAGAACTCGGCTACCTTCACTGCAATATCATAAAAAAATGCGAAGATGAAACTGGCACTTACCTGACTGTTTTAGCACAGTCCAATGATGTGTCAATAAAAAGGATTGATAAACTTATAAAAAACCCGATACAGGCAAGAAAACTGCTTTATGACGGTAATAGCATATACGCTAAAGCTGCACTGGAGAAAAAAATTATGCTGACACCTGATATCGGAGGCACTCTGAAATCAGTATCTCCTGACATACCTGATGACATTATCGAAGAGATAGTTGAAGGCAGCCCAAGCAAATCCATAATTACAGTACCGCTGTTTACAAGAAATTCTCACTATGGCTGGTTTAACGTATTTTCTTCAAGAAAAGATCTTACAGCAGGAGAAACAGATTTCTTAACAATTTTTGCACAACAGATTGAAATGGCAATAACAATTGCAGGCTTGTTTGAAGAGGTTAAAGCTCAAGCCGTTACTGACGGGCTTACAGGACTTTATAACAGAAGATATTTTGAGGAATATTTAAGAAAAGAAGTTACGCGTGCTCTGCGCCAAAAACAGGCATTTAGCGTAATTGGACTGGATTTGGATCACCTCAAAGAAATCAACGATAAGTTCGGACATGCATTTGGAGATTTAGCAATTAAAACTGTAGCAGGTGTCTTAAAAAAGAATGCACGTTCTATTGATACGGCAGCTCGAATGGGTGGTGAAGAATTTAACGTAATACTTCCCGGAGTCGATTCTTCAGGTGCAATGATTGCAGCAGAAAGAATTCGCAAAGCTCTTGAAGATGAAAAACTTGACACTATAGGACATATTACCGCAAGTATAGGAGTCGCAACATTTCTTGAACATTCGGATAATATTGAAGATATTCTTGAATTAACAGATCAGGCAATGTACAGCTCAAAAAGAAACGGCAGAAATCAGGTTACACTGGCGAAACCTATTGCAGAAACAAGCTGGCAGGAAATTGCGGTTAATACTTTTATGGATATTCTTTCCAAACACAATATTCCGCTTAACGAAAATGTCACCAAACAACTTAAAAATAAACTTCAAAATCCGAAAGATGAAGTTCCCAAAGAAGCACTCTACACAGTTGCAGATATGCTTACACAAACCTACAATCCGCTTCATCATAACGGCGTTATGAAATCTAAGGTTTTGCTTGCCGTAAGCCTCGCTAAGCGTTTTGACCTTTCAAAAGACGAGATAGACAAGCTCAGAATTGCAACGCTTTTATATGATATAGGCAATCTTATGCTACCTGCTGAATTGCTCCAAAAAACCACACCTTTAACAGAAGAAGAAAGAAATCATATTAAAGAACATCCGATTATAGCGGCAAGAGAAATTCTAAGCCCCATAAGCTATATTCAGGACATTATCCCGATAATAGAACACCACCACGAAAACTGGGACGGAACAGGATACCCTGCAAAAATTGCAAGAGAAGAAATTCCGCTGACATCCCAGATTATATTAATTGTTGATGCTTATTTTGCATTAACAGAACCAAGAACTTACAGAGCCGAACTCACTTCGAAACAAGCAGTCGAAATTATTAAACAGGATGCTGGTAAAAAATGGAATTCGGCATTGGTGCAGGAATTTATCTCACTTATTGACCACGACGTATAATGAACGAAAAAGAATTAATCAGAATAATTAAATCAACTCTTAATTCCGAATATATCGGCGACGATTGCGCTTACCTTCCGGATTTAGGGATTGTCATAACGCAGGACAGCCTTGTTGAAGATATACACTTTAAAACGGATTTTATAACCCCTTTTCAGCTCGGTTATAAAACTGTAATGGTTAATATAAGTGATGTTTGCGCATCTGGAGCAGAACCGAAATATTTAACGCTGTCACTATCTTTGCCCAAATATATTAATGAAAACTTTGTAAAAGATTTTTATGAAGGCGCAAAAATAGCAGCAGAAAATGTAAAAATTGTGGGCGGTGATTTAACAGGAAGTGATAAAATATATATTTCAGCAGCAGCAATCGGTTCAACTAAAGGACGTAAAATTTCATCAAGATCAAATGCTAAAGCAGGCTATAAAATTATAGTTTCAGGAGAACACGGTTCAAGCGCTTACGGTTTAAAACTTTTGCTGAACGGTGAAAATTCCCCCGAACATTTTATAAAAGCTCACCTGACGCCTGTTGCACAACGAGAATTATCAAGACAAATTGCAGAAAATGCACAAGAAGATTATGCAATGATGGATACGTCAGACGGACTTGCGGATGCATTAATGCAAATTGCAAAAGCAAGCAATACAGTACTCTATATTGATACATCAAAAATCCCGCATGCTCCATGCGTTGATATGAATACTGTTTTGTACGGCGGAGAAGATTATCAGCTTGTTGCAGCCGTTCCTGAAACACTGTTGAAAAACCTGCACGGTTATACGATAATAGGAGAGGTAAAAAACGGCGAAACAGGTCTGGTTATAGACGGGAAATTTTACACTGATATTGAAGGCAAGTTATATAATCATTTTAAGGAGTAAAACAAAAATGCATTTCAAAGTTAACGCAATAATTCCAGCAGGCGGCACATCATCACGCTTTGGAAACAAAAATAAACTCTTAGAAAAAATTTATGATAAAGAGGTTATAAAATATACTATTGATGCATTTGAAAACTCCAATGTAGATGAAATTATAATCTGTGCCAATATTCATATTATTGACGAATTAAAGGAAATTTTCAAAAACAGCCAAAAAGTAAAAATTATTGAAGGCGGTGCAACCCGTCAGGCTTCAGTGTTTAACGGATTAAACGCATCAGAATGCGACTATGTTCTAATCCATGACGGGGCAAGACCTATGATTACAACCGATTTAATAAACAGCGCAATAGAAGAAGTAAAAACCAAAAAAGCCCTAACTGTCGCCACAAAAACAATTGATACAATAAAAGAAGTTGTAGATGGAAAAATTATAAGAACAATTGACCGTGCAAAATTATATAACACACAAACTCCGCAGGCTTTTGAATACAACTTAATAAAAGAAGCTCATAAAAAATTATACGGACAGAATTTCACAGATGACGCAGGAATGCTTGAAGAACTAGGAGAAACAGTTTATATACTTAACGGCAGTTACAAAAATATCAAAATAACGACACAAAATGATATTGATATTGCAAAAATTTATCTTAGTTATTAATAAAAAAAATCCCCTTTTTTAAGGGGATAAATTTCACACTTTACCTACTAACTTTCTTCTACGATTTTCTTTCTACCAAATATGAGGAATCATTAATATAAATCTTTTATGCAGCAGCTCCTGCTTTCTGTTTTTTCAAATATTTAGCCGGTTCATAACCTGCTTTTTCAAGAGCTTTTACTAATTCTAAATAATCTTTGCCATAATAGTTTTTACCTTCAATTCTTATAACAAATTTATTGTTTTCATATTTAACTTTGTCAGAAACTTCAGCTTTATCATCGCCTAGAATTTCTCTCATATCATCTCTGAATTGAGTTTGTTGTTGTTGAGCTTTTTCTTCAGCTTTCTTTTCATTCTCAGCTTTTTTAGCTTCTGATTTTTCTTTTGCTTTATCAGCTTTCTCTGTTTTTACAGCTTTTTTATCTGCTTTTCCTTCTGCTTCCGTAACTTTTTCAAGAATTGTCATAACAGCTTTTTTTACTTTATCTTCATTTACAAAAGTGTCATCAAGTTCATCGTAAGCTACTGCAAATTGTCCTGCAAGCTGATTTCTTACACCTAATTCTTTAGCGCGTTCTTCAAGTTTTTGAACGATAGTTGTGATCAAACCTGTATTTGTCTTGTTATTCCATCCCATTTCTTCATCAAATAAGGTTTCAATCATATTATCATCACCTGATTGAGGCTGATACTGCTCCTGCCACATATTTAATACTGCAGTTACGTTATCTTTAGTAATTGCATTAACACCTGCTCTGATTTTATCGTACTTTGTTCCTGCACAACCGATTGAACCATCATAAATATTTTTGCAAATATCGACAGCTTCATTTTCAGCTTTTGCATTGTTTGCAGCGGTAGTTGAAGAAGCAGCTTCATCTGAGCTTACTCCGTCCGTATTGTCATCATCATCTTCTTCTTCAGTTGCATCTGTACCATCTGAAGCTTCTTGAATTTCCTTGATAATTTCTTCTGCAACTTGTGATGCTTTTTTAGTTAATTCAAGAACCTGACCTTGCACTGCTTCAACATTTTCTTGTGTAAGCTGAGTTTGAGCCAGTTCAGAAACAAATTCTTTTAATGCGTTAATTTCATCCAAAACAGCTTGTAAACGTTGTTTTTGAGATTCATCAAGTTTATCTGATTTTAAAATATTAGAAATATGAGCCTCAATCCCTGTAAGAGTTGACAACATAGAGCTTACTCTTGAATTTAAAGCTAAAGACAATCCGAAATTATAAGCAGATTGATTACCTTGAGCAGTTAAAGCCGGATCAGTCATCATATTCCCGCCAAGATTAAAACCAATTAACATCGGATTCCACTGGCTGATATGGTTAGGATTTCCAAATCCTTGCCCTAATGCATAATTCAATGGAGAATATCCGGAAGGGAAAATGTTATTTTGTAAAGAACCGCCCCAATTTGATACCCAATGCCTGTTGCCAAGTGACCAAAAAGCCGGTAAATTTGTTGTGTTATTAAACATTGGTAATGCGTTAAACATCTTTCCTAATCCCCTGTGAATTTTTAAATTCCCCGTACTTATATAAAAAAAAATTACTTCCAAAAATTGCATGTACACATGCAATTTCAGCCATACAATAACCTGTAAAACAGCATGTATCAAGCTTCTACAGATACTTTACATTACTTAATATTTGAATAATATCGTCTTTTGCAACAATCGAATTTATTTCTTTTAATGAAATAACAGATGAACTGTCAACTTTTTCTTTAAAAATATCTTCAAGAAAATTGCGGTCATAATCATATAATATAGACCCATGCTGCAAAATATACCCTTCTTTTCTGAATTGTGCAGAACCTATAAGCTTACGCCCTTTATAACATAAATCTGCACCTGTTGACACAAGCATACAATAATCTTTATGTCCCTGAGGCTTTTTAATCCCGCCAAAGTCAAGCTCAATTCCTATTTTTTTAAATGCGTCAATCAAAATTTGAGATATTTCTTTATAAGATTGAACAACATTTTCACCGTTTTTAAGATAAGAAACAGGGCAAACAAAACTGTAAGTTATTTCACTATCGTGCAGCAGCGCCCTGCCGCCTGTAAGACGTCTTACAACATCTATATTATGCTCTTTCAAAAATTTTTCATCAATAAAATCACTTTTTTGATTGCGTCCCAGAGAAACACAAGCTGGAGACCAGCCATACAATCTGAAAATCGGTTCTTCCTGTTTATTTTTTATTGCATTTTCAAGCAAATCAGAATCAATCTGCATGTTTTCAGCACCTGATTTAACTTCATAAGGAATAAACATTATTGTTTAGCCTCTTTTTCCCGCTTATTCAAATCCTGCTCAAACTGTGAAAACACATCGTTGCCTACAAACTGTTCCAGCGCAGCGCGTTTTGCATAATAGTCAGATTTTGCTTTCATCTGGCTGTCAAGAGCGGTTCTGTAGTAAGCATCCGTAATCAAAATAACTTCGCGTGACATATTTTGTGAAAGCTCATAATTTTTCTTTCTATCCGCAGCAATTTGCTCTGCCATTTTAAGCCTTTTACGGGCAGTCATATAGTTATAGTATAAATCTACAGTGCGCTGCTGCAAATCTTCAATTTTTCTCACCAAAATAATCATATCTGCATCAGTAACTTTTGTATATTTATAGTTAAGAGCTTTTGTATCCTGTGACATAATTCCAAGAACATTTCCACCGATTATAGAACTCGTTGCAAGAATCGGATTTCCCATGCCTGCACCGACAAGTGTTGACATACTCGCGATTGTTGTTAAAACTTTTTTAACAGATTTTTCATCAGGTTTATCTTCATCTGGATTAGCAAGTTTGTATAGTGCGAAATTAATTGTATCACTTTGCGATGCAGCTCCCTGCCATAATACAGATAAATCCCCCACCATATCTTCCTGATCAAGTTCCAAATCAGCAGCAACCTCTCTGGATATTTGCTTAATACTTAAATCCGCAAAAGTTAAATCAGTTGAATCAAACTGCTCTGCATCCTTTTTTACGTATTCCTGATGAACTTTATCTTCTTTAGCTTTCGCTTCCATATATTCCTTTTCGGGGGTTTCAGACAAGCCTGTACGATAAGCAGGCGGTTTCGGCATGTTTATATCTTCGTAAGACACAGCAAAACAAGGAAGTGCAAAGTTTAATATTAAAGCAATCATCAAAAAGTTTTTCATCACTTATCCACCGCCTTTTCCCCGACAAGTGTTGAATTGTAATTAAACTGGTATAAATTTAACTTATCAACGACCTTTTTCCCTGCCAAACGCTGTAGTTCAAGGTGATATTTTTTTGCGCATTCCATATAATAAAATTCTTCAACTCGCATATTGTCGTATAGAGAAGACGAAATTGTGATTTCCATCAAATCTTCTTCATCAAGAGCTTTAGCGTAATTTTTATTATAAAGTAAAAGCCTTTGACGTGTCTCTTTCAACTGTGATAGAGAACTTTTGTAATTATAGTATGCAGTAATTATTTTATCCTGCAAATTTTCAACGAGTCCTGCAAGCTCAATAAGTTCAGTATCTGTCAGCGGAATTTCCGTCGGCATATTTTTACGATTAATCAAATTCTGCGCAAGGCGTCCTGCTGCAAAAGCTGTTGACTGGGTCATATAATCAGCACCTATCAAAGAAGGAGCAAGAGAAGCCCCCGCAACGACAGCTGATAAAGTTTTTGCCATTAAAGAAGAATGAATTCTGCGCTGGCTTTCCGGAGTTGCAAGTTTTTTCAGCGCAAACCCTATTACCTGATTATTTTCAACCGTTCCCTTCCAAAGATTTTCAATATCTTCAACGTCTTTTTCCTTCTGACGGCTGATAAGTTCCTGTATCACCTGTTCATCATTTACCAAAAGAGATTGTTTTGCATTAACATCAGTTTTTGGCAGCTGAATTTTTTGCGTTTCTACATTATCAAGCGAAACCTCATCCGCAAACACAGGCATCCCGATTAATATTAAAAACCATACCAAGAACTTTTTCATAACAACTTTATAGCACAATCAAAATAATAAATCCAATGATTGATAAAGTTATACATCAAACGGTTGTTCTTCAAGTAAGCAAAAATCACTATGATTAATAATGAAGGAAGGTAAAATTGAGTTCAAACGTACAAATTTCTAATAACAACACTACCGCCGAAAGCTTTTATAAAAAAGCCGATGCGCTACGTCTTGATAATTTACACAAAGAAGCAATCTCAAATTATTTAAACGCAATTTTAATAGACAGAAAAAACGCTGATAGCTATTACGGTCTCGGGATTTGCTATAAACATCTTAAGCAATATACAAAAGCCATTAAATATTTGGATACGGCTTCAGAAATTAAAAGTGACGACAGTAAAATATTCTACGAACTCGGGATTTGCCACCTTCTTGAAGGCATACCATGCGGCGCAATCAAAAACTTTGTACGCGCTATTCAAATTAATCCTGATTACCCTGACGCAATTTTGCAGCTCGGGATTGCTCATGAATTATGCGAAGAATATGACTTGGCGTTGATGATTTACCAAAAACTTATTGAAAATTCTTCCGGATTTTTAAAAGCGTATGAACAAAAATCTACTCTGCTTATGAAACTCGGGCAATACAAGGAGGCTTCAAATGTCCTCCACAGCCTTTTAAAACTTAACCCTGATTACTACAGAGCATACGCAGGAATAGGAATATGCTTTGATAAAATGGGAAAACAAAGTTCTGCACAGAGGTATTACAGAAAATTTTTGTCGGAAAAACCATTTGCACATAATGCCGAATTCATTAAAAACAGACTAGACAAATTAAAAAACAGAAAAATAGCAAATAAAAATTTTCAAATCTGCAAATAAAATTATAACCAAGCATCATTGTAAACTGTATTTTATTTCGAATAATAACCATTTGGGTAATTCAACACTATTTTTTAAATGTTAAACTGATGGTTGCCGGAGGTTTTATAATGGAACAAAACAAATTCGAAATACTGGAAAATGATTTATCTGTGATTTTATGCCAAATTGATAAAATTGAAACTGTTGCAAAAGTTCTTAATCAAACACTTCTTGAAAATTGCGACTATGAAATTAAAGACAGTCAAAATCTCTGCTCACTGCTTATACAAGAAATCACCTCAACCAAAAATAAATTAAACTGTTTTGAAAATAGCTTTTCAAACAGCAAAACTTCTTGTAGATAAAATTTTTTCATGCTAGCATTAGACCTGTAAAAGTATTTAAATAAAAAAGAGGTATATATATGCAAGCCCGCAGAGCAGCCAGAGAATTGGCGTTTATTTTATTTTCACAATTTGACAAAAAAATAACAAACTATTCTAAAGATGATTTACAAGATATAATATTAAAGTCCGTTAGAATTTTAACAAGCAGTGCAAGCGACGAATTAAAAACAGCTTTAGGTTCACTGATTGTTATGAGAGATCAGATAGATAATTATGAAGCTGATGCTGAAATTAATCTTAACAGACCTATAGGAGCTGTAAATATTCCTGTACCGCTGCCTATGACATCAGATATGACAGGCAGAATTAACGAAATGATTGATATTGCGGAAAAAGCTATGCTTGCTTTGGAAATTGCAGAATTTACAACCTTGGATTCACAAAATGATGTAAAAAATTATGCAATTGATATTGCCGAATATTTCCAAAAAAATCACAAGGAAGTTGACGATATAATTCAAAAATACGCAAAAAATTGGGATTTAGGACGTCTTGTAAAGATGGATAAAGATATTCTTCGTATTGCTATCGTAGAATTAATTTATATAAAAGATGCACCGATGAAAGTTGTTGTAGATGAAGCTCTTGAACTTGCAAAAAAATATTCTACAGACGACAGCGCTTCATTTATCAACGGAATTTTAGCTAAAGTAATCGTTGATTACGGAATTGCCTGATACGGATAAAAATGTTCGGATTTTTTAAAGATAAATTTAATAACCTTAAAGAAACTGTTTCCAACACGGCACAGGTACTTGTCGGAAATATTGTCAATTCGGTGGAAAATGAAGAAGAATTCTCGGAATTTGTACTTGACGATATGGAAGATATGCTGATAAGCGCTGATTTAGGCGTAAATTATGCGTCAGAACTTGTGGATAAACTAAGAAATCAGACTAAAATTAAACCGGCAGAGGTGAAAAATTATCTTAAAGAAGAATTTTTAAAAGTTCTTAAAGATACAGGCGATAACAGGCTTGAATATGCAGACGGACTTAATATCTATTTTATAACAGGCGTAAACGGTGCAGGCAAAACAACACTTATCGGAAAACTCGCTTATAAATTTAAAAATGAAGGGAAAAAAGTTCTTATAGCAGCAGGAGATACATTCCGTGCAGCAGCGGAAGAACAACTTGATATTTGGTCAAAACGGGCAGGAGCATCTATTGTAAGACGTGATAAAGCAGATCCGGCATCTGTTGTTTATGAAGCTATAGAAAAAGCGTTAAAAGAGAATTATGACGTAATCCTTGTTGATACCGCAGGACGCCTTCAAAATAAATTCAACCTAATGGAAGAACTGAAAAAAATTAAATCAGTAATAGATAAAAAAGCTCCTGAAGCACTTCGCGAATGCATTCTTGTACTTGATGCAAATACGGGACAAAACGGTTTACAACAGGCAAAAGTATTTACGGAAGCTGTAAACGTAACATCCGTTGCCCTTACAAAACTTGACGGTTCTGCAAAAGGCGCAATTATTCTTGCCGTTGCAAAAGACCTTAAACTTCCGGTTAAACTTGTAGGTGTTGGCGAAAAAATGGAAGATTTAAAAACATTTAATCCTGAAGAATTTATCGAGGCTTTATTTGAATAAACTAAAATCCGTAAAAACAAAATTCGAAAACGAAATAGAATTAATTGGCGATAAAAATGCTAAAGCTCTTATCATCGGAGTATTTCACGGTGATGAGCCGCAAGGTAAAATTTTAATAGATGAATACCTAAAAAAATTTCCTTCTGCTAGCCTCTTATTCATACCATGCCTGAATCCTGATGGTATGCAAATGAATAAAAGAACAAATGCAAACGGAGTTGATTTAAACAGAAATTTCCCGACAAAAAACTGGGGAAAAAATGAAGGAGAAAATGCTACCTGTAATGACGCAAACACAGACTACTACGGGGGAAAGAGTGCAGGAAGCGAAATTGAAACACAGTTTCTTATAGATACTATTAATGAATTTAAGCCACAGATAATACTTACATTACACGCGCCGTATAAGGTCGTAAATTATGACGGACCTGCCAAAGAAATTTCCGAAAAGATTTCACAAATCATCAATTATCCTGTAGAAGAAAGTATCGGATACCCGACTCCGGGCAGCTTTGGAACTTATGCTGGCATTGAAAGACAAATCCCGACAATTACACTGGAGTTAGACGAAACATGCCCTGTTGAAGATTTAATTGCACCTGTATATAAAATTTTTAATATATTGAAAAAAAGAGGTCTTTAAAGACCTCTTTTAATTATTCATTTTTCTTTTCGATATCTAGAGCAAATCTGATATCTCCGACGTCTTTATTGAAAACGACGCCGCCTTCGCCTTTAATTATACCGGCATTTGAATATACATCTTTTACATCTTTTACGTAAAGCGCAGAGCCGTCTTTCTCAAGTCGTTTATTCAACTTTCCAGCCATATTATTATCAGTATCTTTAGCATTAATCTTACCGTCTTTGTTTACGTCCATATGTTCCAAAGACAAACCTATTAAATAGAAATTTGAATCTTTTTTGTTAGTTCCTTTAAATACAACCTCATTACCCTTTGCTGCATCTAAATCATAAGATTTGCCGTTAACATTCAAATTTTGTCCTACAGGAACAAAATATGTCTTTGTCTTTTTAGACTTTTCATCATACATTGTGACTTTGTTGTAGCCGTCAGGGGCTTTACCGTTGTTTGCACCGTTTACTGGATTTACCATAGAATATCTCCTCTTGTTGTTCAACTATTACGTATATACTTAATAAATATTTTATACATATTAAATTGCCATACTTAACAAATTTATTTACATTAGTTAACATGTGTAATTTTTGTAGTAAAATTATAAAAAAGAGGGATTTTTTATATGAAATTGCATAATTCTTATACAAACAAAGTTGAAGATTTTAAACCGATTGAAGAAAACAAAGTTAAAATGTATGTTTGCGGACCAACCGTTTATGATTTTGCACATTTGGGTCACGCAAGATGTTATATAACTTGGGATGTTTTATACAGATATTTAAAATTCAAGGGATATGACGTTACATATTGCCGTAACGTTACTGACGTTGACGATAAAATCTTGAAAAAAGCTGAAAAAGAAAATAAAACACCGGAAGAAGTTTCTCAATACTGGTACAAGGCATTCGCTGAAAGTATGAAAGCCCTAAATACCTTGAAGCCAGACATTGAGCCATTTGCGACAAAAACATTAGGTGAAATGATTTCAATAGTAAAAGATTTAATTAACAAAGGGTTCGCTTATGAAGCTGACGGAGATGTATATTTCAGAGTAAAAAAATTCCCTCAGTACGGATATTTATCAAAACAGCCTATTGACCAATTAGAAAGCGGTGCAAGAATTGAAATCGGCGAACATAAGGAAGACCCGCTTGATTTTGCTCTTTGGAAAAAGGATGAAAAATTCGGCTACAAATCTCCATGGGGTGTAGGACGTCCAGGATGGCATATTGAGTGCTCTGCAATGAGCAGAAAATATTTGGGCAAAACAATTGATATTCACGCAGGCGGAGCAGACTTAATCTTCCCTCACCACGAAAATGAAATTGCACAATCCGAATGCGCAAACGGCTGCAAATTTGTAAATTATTGGCTGCATAACGGTTTTGTAACCATTAATAAAGAAAAAATGTCTAAATCTTTAGGAAATTTCTTAACAATTGATGAACTTTTGAAAAAATACGATGCCAATACTATCAGATTTTTCATATTAACAAATCACTACAGAATGCCTGTAGAATTCTCGGATGAAGCGTTATCATCAGCTCAGGCAGGTGTAAAGCGTATGCTCAATGCAAAACGTACAAAAATTAATGAAGATTTGGATATTACTCAAACAGAAGAATACAAACAGTTTGTAGAAGCTATGGATGATGATTTAAATACATCCAAAGCTCTTGCTGTACTTTTTGAATTAACAAATAAAGCAAATAAAGATGATAAAGAAGCTTTTACAATTTTGTTTAAACTGGCAGATACACTGGGTTTCACATTTGAAAAGCCAACCCTTTCGGAAGAAGAACTAAAAAACGCCGTTAAACATGTTTCTGAAAAATTAGGCAAAGATTTTAATTCAATGGAAGAAATCATTACCTTCAGAAAGGAAGCAAGAGATGCAAAAAATTGGGATATTGCAGATAAAATAAGAATTGCATTAGATGAAGTTAATATCGTCTTGAAAGATTCAAAAGAAGGTACGAGTTGGGAAGTTAAGTAAATATATCTTAACAAACAGAAAAAAAATATTTTTACAGACCTTATATAGAATATGGTAGATATAAATATTACAACAAATTCAATGTTACCGGTAATTCCGCAAGAAATAGGAAAAACTTCTGACGGTAGAATTATTTATGAAACAAAATATCAACAAACCGGTAAAGTAACAAAATTCACAGTTCCTGAAGAGAATCAGGATAAGTTTGAAAAAACGGTTCAAGAAATTCATAGAAAATACGGGAAATATAATATCGATACTGAAAAGAAATTAGCAAAGGCTGCACATCTTACAACACTTGGAGGCGCATTATTAGGTGGGGCACTGACGGCATCACTTATCAAAACAAAATCAAAAATGGGGAAATTTGCGAAAGTATTAACAGGCGCACTAGGAGGTGTAATTATTGCAAGTATGGCATTGGCTGGCGCAATATTTTATCCTATAACAAAATATATAAAAGAACTTAAAAATTTAGGTTATAAACAACTGGACGAGCCCTCCTTGACAATCAAAGAAGAAAAAAACACTCACAAAACAGAAGAAACACAACTGTTAAAAACTGAAAAAGAATGATTGTTACTTTTTGCAGATTTATCATATAATAGTCTTATGAAAAAACTGTTATATTTAATCACAATTTTAAGCTTTATATTTGGTAGTGAACCATCTATATCACAAGTTGTTCCGCAAATCCCTGCATCAACTCTGCAAGCAGCAAGAGAAGCAGCAATTTCACAAACAACACCTTCTTCTCAGGTTGTACGAGTCGGAATTGGAACACAAAATTTTGGCACATACCAATACAAAGATATAACAATATTTGGCACAGGCGACACTCAAATTTATGATAACAGACTGCTTATCGGGAATTACGCGCCAAATCAGGAAATTAAGATTTCGTTGAAAGACGGAAAATTTTATATCTATTCAGGCGGAAACATGTTTCCAGAAACTGTTGAAGGGCCTGTTCAAATCACCAGCAACTTTGGTTTACTCGGGGTAAGCGGGCTTAAACGAGCAGGCAAACAAGCTTTATACCACGGAGCATTTGAACTTGTAAAAAATAGTAACGGAACATTTAACCTTGTTAATATGATTGAAGTTGAAGATTATTTAAAAGGGGTTGTTCCAAACGAAATGCCTGTCAGCTTCGGATTAGAAGCATTGAAAGCACAAAGCGTTGCTGCAAGAAATTATGTTCTTTCTCCGCGAACAAAATCTTGTCCGAATTACGATGTAGTGGACAGCGTTGCAAGTCAGGTTTATTATGGCGCAAATACTGAAAAAACATTATCTAATCAGGCTGTAGAAGAAACTGAAGGTATTGTTGCAATTTATAACTGGGATTTAATCCTCGCGCAATATTCATCAACAGCAGGCGGATATACTGAAAGTTACTCCAACGCATTTTCAGACCCGAAAACAAAAGAATTTCCATCAAATGACAAACCTTATTTACACGCACGTCCTGATATAATAGGGCAAACTCCTTTAAATACAGAAGAAGCTGCCAGTCAATTCTATAAGTCTAAACCTGATGCCTATGATATACGTTCTCCATATTACAGGTGGGAACGTCAATGGAACGCGGATGAACTAAAAAAAGCCCTTGAATCAACTCTTGCAGCACAATCAGCAACAGGATTTGTTAAACCCGCTTTTAAAAAAGGAGATAAACTTGATGATTTGGTTGAAATTAAAGTTTTAAAACGCGGTGATTCGGGAAAAATTATCGAAATGGAAATTGTGACACGCTCACAATCTTTCAAGATATTCAAAGAACTTGTTATAAGACGTTTGATTACAAAAGACGGTAAAGCCTTACCGAGTGCCAATGTTGTTTTTGATAACGAATATGATGAAAACGGGTTACTTACAAGCATTCATGCATACGGGGGCGGTTTTGGACACGGAGTAGGATTGAGCCAGTACGGTGCTGGATTTATGGGCTCTGAAATGCATATCCCATACGATAAAATATTACAGCATTATTATACAGATATTACACTTTCAACAAAACCCGTAATTATCTCTGCAGATAGCTCACAGCAATCAATTACACAAAATTTTTACGCCAAAAACAAATATGCAAAAATAATTGTTGATAACAAGTTTATGGTTTCAAAACTAATCGCAAATATAAACGGAAAAGAATTTATATTTGAACTTGAACCGAATATCTTAAAAAGAGATGCCCAAATTGATATATCAAAATATATTACAAAAGGCAGAAATACTGTAATATTTTATTACCCTATGGACGAAGGTGATAAAAAAGCTTTAAGATTATATGTGGAATTAGTGAGAAAAAATAGTAGTGAGTACAACTGGTAAAAACAATAGCGGAGAAATAACAGATAATAGCTCTAAAAACATGAGTGTTTTAAAAGCCGCATGGATTATTGCGGTGGTTACAATTATAAGTAAATTAATAGGGTTTATAAGAGATATTATTATAGCAAATTATTATGGAGCATCACTCATTTCTGATGCATACTATTACGCATATCAAATACCATCATTATCACTAATTTTATTAGGCGGAGTAGGAGGTCCATTCCACAGCGCAACAGTTGCAGTATTTTCAAAACTTATACCAAATTTACAAGAAAAACCTGAAGAAGCAGTAAATAAATTGTACTCAACTTTTATGACTGCAACTACAATATTTTTCCTGATATTGTCAGTTATAATGTTTGTATTTCCTAGACAAATAATGGGATTGATTATATCAAGCGGTTCAGCCGAAATGATAAACTTAGCGGCAGAACATTTAAAAATTATGACACCGCTTTTAATAATCGGAGGGATTGTCGGAATATATTATGGAATTTTAATTATTTATAAACAGTTTATGCTTCCGAATTTATCGCCGATAATTATGAGTGCAGCAATAATCGGAGTGGTTATGGCTGTTCCGAATGACAATAAAGGTTATGCACTCGCTTGGGCAACTACAATAGGTGCAATGTTACAGCTTGTAATACAGTATCCTAATGTCAGAAAACTAGGTTTTAAATGGCGTCCAAATTTTGCATTCATAAATAACCCGAATTTTAAAGAAATTACAGAACTTTTATTCCCTGCTGTTTTAAGCTCTACAGTCGGACAAATTCATATTTATGTTGATATGTTTTTTACATCTTCAATATCGGAAGGCGCTTGGACTGCAATTGGTTATGCAAACAGAGTTTTTCAGTTTCCTGTAGGGATTTTGGTTACAGCATTTTTAGTGCCATTATTTCCGATTTTTTCAAGACTCGTAGCTGAAAAAGATTTTGACGGTATCAAAACATATTTTAATAAAGGCGTAGGAGTTCTTTTCTTTGCTGCAATCCCTATTATCATAGGAATTCTAACTGTTGGAATGGACGCTGTTCGATTAATCTTTGAACGTGGAGTATTTGATGCTAATGCGACATTTATGGTAACTGAAGCGTTATGGTTCTTGTCCGTTTCAATATTACCTTATGTATTTAGAGATTCTATCACAAGGGTTTACTACTCTTTCAATGATTCCAAAACTCCTTTTATCGTTGCGTTTTCATCAATCGTATTAAAATATCTGCTTAACGTAATATTCATAAGCAAAATGCATATGGGAATAGGCGGAATCACTCTATCTACATCACTTGTAACATTATTCAATGCCTGCGTACTTGGCAGTTTAATTTATAAAAAAGTCAGAATGGATTACAAGGGACTGTTTACAAACCTGTTGAAAATGTTAATTGCAGGTGTTATATCACTTATATTATGTTTTGGCTTAGCATACGGTTTTGACAAATTCGTTAATTTACCTAAAGCATTGTTTGAAATGATTAAAATTGCATCAGTAGGAATTTTATGTCTTGTAAGCTATACAGGATTAAATTTAATATTCAAAATGGAATATGCATATGAATTAGCTCAAAGATTTATGAGGAAGATAAATGCTGGAAAATAAAGAAAAAATTAAAGAAGTATTAGAAAATGATGGAGTAATCGCATACGTAACAGACACAGTATGGGGGTTGGGCTGCCTGCCGACATCTGAAAAAGCCGTAAAAAAGATTTACGAAATAAAAAAACGAGAAGCTCAAAAACCTTTAATTTTAATGTCTAACGAAACATACAATTTGCTTGAATACGTAAAACCAATACCCAAAATCGGCTGTCGTTTAATTAAAAAATATTTCCCTGGAGCACTCACACTTGTCGTTGAAAAAAGTGACAAAACACCATATTTTATGACATCAAACATGGAAACAGTCGGAATAAGAGTCCCTGATAATGAAGTTTTTAAAGAAATTTGCGAAATCACACCCAATCATGTTCTTGCAACAACAAGTGCAAATCTATCTCACCAGCCGTCTGCTAAAACTTACGAACAGGCTTTAGAAAATATGACAGGACTTGCTGATTTAATAATTCCTGATTACGGTCATATATGTAAAGGACTTGAATCAACTGTTTGCGGAGTTTTCGGAGATGAGTTAAAAATTTTCCGCCAAGGAGCAATTACAATAGACATTAAATAAGTTCCGATGCTCTATATGAGCTTCTGACTAAAGGTCCAATTTGATAGTGCTTTATCCCAACCTTTTTAGCCAACTGTTTTAAATTTTCATATTCTTCAGGAGTATAGTATTTAGAAACTTCCAAATGAGCCTTTGAGGGTTGAATATATTGACCTATTGTTAAAATATCACAGCCTGCATTTTTCAAATCAACAAGGGTTTGCTCAATATCCTCAAGAGTTTCACCCAAACCTATCATCAATCCTGATTTAGTCAGGATTTTGCTATTATCTTTAATATATTTCAAAACATCCAATGAACAATCATAATCACCTTGAGGACGAGCCGTTTTAAATACATTTCTTACCGTTTCAATATTATGATTAAACACATTTGGACGTGCTTTTATGATCGTATTTAAAGAATCTTCATTCCCTTTAAAATCAGGAGTTAAAATTTCAATTTTAACATCAGGAGAAATTTTTCTGATTTCATAAATACAATTTGCGAAATGTTCTGCTCCGCCGTCAGGCAAATCATCTCTTGTAACAGATGTAATTACAGCATATTTAAGCCCTAAATCCTTTACTGCTTCAGCAACATGAAATGGCTCTGCCAAATCCAAAGGTTCAGGGCGAGCACAAGTAATATTACAATATCTGCAATTTCTTGTACAATTATTCCCCATAATCAGAAATGTCGCGGTATTTTTTGTATAACATTCATTTTTGTTAGGACAGCGCGCATTTTCACATACGGTATTAAGACATTTTGTCTTTAAAATCCTTCTTACGTTACGTGTTTTATCTGTATCAATAATCGGTCGTTTTAAATAATCAGGAAGTCGTCTTTGCATATTTAAAATTATATAGCAAAAATATTGATTTTCATGACTTAAAACGTTATAATGTGAATAAAAACCTTAAAAGGGGGTAAAAAAATGAAAAATCTTATAACAATTTTATGTTTATTATGCTTTGCAGGTTGTGCTTATGCTGAAATGTATGAAATTCCGGGTTCAAGAGTTGAAACTACAGAAGAAGTGAAAGTAGAACAAGATAATACTAAACAAGTCAGCGATAAAAAAGTTGAAAAGAAAAGAATTATCAGACACAAAGATCCTAACCCGACAAATTCATACTGGAATTTTGGAAAAGTTCCTTTTTGGACAGGTTCTATTTAAACAAACATTCAAATATACCTTCCGAATAAGTCGGATGAGCAAAACAGACTTTTTTCAAATCTTCAACAGCTATGTTATTTTGCATAGCTATTGTTATTTGCTGAATTAATGCCGAAGCCTCTTTAGAAACGATATGTGCACCTACAATTTTCCCGTCACGGGAAAGTATTTTAATAAACCCGTCTAAACAATTATCACAATGAGATTTTCCAAGAGCTGAAATTAATAAATTTGATTTTTTATAACTACCTTCATCCAAATCCTGTTCTCTTGAGCCAACCCAAGCGATTTCAGGACAACCATATACAACTGACGGCACAAGATTCTCATCAAATTCAACCCCGTCAACCTCTGCAACAGCTTGCTTAATTGCAAAATGAGCAAGTTGAATTTTCCCGCATGCATCGCCGATACAAGTAACATTTTCAAAACTATTCTCAGGCGTACGTCCGACTGCTAAAAGCACAACTTCAGGTTCTAAAACATCACCTGAAGATAAATAAACTTTTTTACCTTCAATCTTGTCAACAGAATTTGCTAAAAACATTTTTATCTTTTTAGCCTTAAAAATTCTTTCAACTCTTTTTGAAACCTCAATATCTGCCAAAGGAAGCAAATGTTCAGCAAGTTCTACAATAGAAACATCTACGTCAAACGCTGAAAAAATTCTTGCCCACTCAATTCCGATAGCGCCTGAACCTATTATTAAAATACTTTTTGGCAAAGTATCTAAGTTTAAAATATCATCAGAGCTTAATACAAATTCATGGTCAAATCGAAGATTTGGAAAATCTTTAGGCTTAGATCCTGTTGCTGTAATTATACTTGCACATTCATAAACTTTATCATCCGCAGATATTTGATTATCAGAAACTACCTTTGCCTCTGCATTTATTGTTTGCACACCGCTGTTTTTCAACGCTAATTCAAGAGATTTTCTAATTTTTTCTACAACTTTGTCTTTTCTTTCAACAACTTTTTTATAATCAACAGACAAATTTTCAAGATTTATACCCAGTTCCGAAGATGCTTTCATTTCTTCATACAGTTCAGCCGAATGCAAAATTGCTTTTGTCGGGATACAGCCTCTGTTAAGACAGACACCGCCAACTTTATCTTTTTCAAACAAAACAACAGACAATCCCTTTGCTCTTGCATGAAAAGCTGCGGTATACCCAGCCGGGCCTCCGCCTATTATACCCAAATCAAATTTGCAATTTTCACTCATTAAACTATTCCCTTGTATAAACTCTCGGTAATCTGACTTTCAATCGGCAGGTTAATTCATAATTAATCGTACCTAAAATTTTTGCCCATCCATCAATTGAATGAGTCTCATCCAGTAAAGTTATAACATCACCCAGCTTAGCGTCAACGCCTGTTATATCAAACATCATTTGATCCATGGTAATATTTCCGACCTGCGGAATTTCTTTTCCGTTCAAAACTCCTGAAATTTTATTTGAAAGCCCGCGCGGCACACCGTCTGCATAACCCAAAGGAACAGTAGCAATTTTTCTTGCGCCATGTGCTGTAAAAGTGTGGCCATAGCTAATTCCTTCACCATCTTTTGCTTCATGGATATTTACAATTCTTGCTTTTAAAGACATTACAGGCTTTAAGTCAGGCTTTCTTATTTTACCGTCATCAGGTAAATCCGGATAAAGTCCGTATAAAGCAATTCCTGCACGCCGCATATTTGAGTTTGGGACATCATAACACATTGCACCTGCAGTGTTTAGAATATGAAGTAATAATCCATCAGTATTTATTTTTGAAATTACATTATTCCATCTATCTATTTGAATTTGTGTTTTTTCACGGATTTCAGCATTTGCAAGATGAGTAAACACACCCCCAAAATCCAAATAATCAGCATTTCTTACTTCATTAATAAATTCTACAGCATCATCAACAGATACACCAATTCTATTCATGCCTGTATCAAGTTTTACATGAACTTTTGGTTTTATACCTGTTCTTTCATAAGCCTGACGACAAGCCAGTAAATGTTCTTTTGAAAAAATTGCGATATTTAAATCAGCTTTTACTGCTGTTTCTACAGCCCATACAGGCACTGCACCCAATACCAAGATCTCGCAATTAATTTTTGCCTGTCTTAAATCGACACCTTCGTCAATTGACGCAACTCCCAACATATCAGCCCCTGATGCCAAAAGAGTCGGAGCCAGCATAACAGAACCATGTCCGTATGCATCTGCCTTAACAACTGCTAAAAGTTTTATCCCTTCAGGTGTATTATTTTTTATAGAACGCATATTATATGCTATATTTTCTAAATTAATCTCAACCCAGCTATCTCTATGTATATTTATATTTGTTTGTCTTACGTTTTTCATAATAACTTTAGTATATTACTAAATTATTAGCAGTGCAATAATTTTATAAATAAAGAAGTTATTATTATTGATTAAAATTTTTGTAATATAATTAAGCTATGGACAGACAAGAATTTATTAATGCAAAACGTATCGTTTTCAAATTCGGAACAAATATTTTAAGAGGAGATGACGGCTATGTATCATTGCCTAGAGTTTTCTCATTTATTGAAGATTTATCACACCTTGCAAGACAAGGCAAAGAAGTTATTGTAATAACTTCAGGTGCTGTAGGTTTAGGGAAAAAACGACTGGGGCTTGAAAGCACCGAAGGTGTAGCACTTAAACAAGCCTGTGCAGCTATAGGTCAGGGCAAGTTAATGTCAATATATGAAAGCGGATTTGATACTTATGGTTTAATAGCATCTCAAATTCTTTTAACAGAGGACGATTTTTCGCTAAGACAAAGATATTTGAGTTTAAGAACAACTTTAAACAAACTTCTTGAACTTGGAGTTATACCAATAATCAATCAGAATGACACTGTATCAACCGTAGAAGTTCACCCGCAGTTTGAACATATGCAGGTATGTTTTTCTGACAATGACAAACTCTCCGCACTTGTTGCAAGTGAATTAGATGCAGACTTACTTGTTATACTTTCAGATGTCAACGGATTATATGATAAAAATCCCAAAACAAATCCGGATGCTGCAATTATCAGAAAAGTAAAAGAAGTAACCGATGAAATTATGGCACTCGGCACAGATGCCTCTGAAGGCGGCAGAGGAGGAATGAGAACAAAATTAAAAGCCGCAAGAATGGTTACAAGATTCGGCGGTAAAGTGCTTATTGCAAACGGGAAAATTCCGTATGTCATCAAAAAAATATTCGAAGGAGAAGAAATTGGAACAATGTTTCTGCCGCAAACCGAAGGCTTATCTGACAAAAAAAGATGGATAGGATATGCCACAAATATTATCGGACAAATTGTGGTTAACGATGGCGCTAAAAAAGCCTTATTAAAACAAAAAAGTTTACTGCCTATAGGCGTTTGTGAAGTAATCAACGAATTTAACAAGGGCGATGTTGTTTCAATTCTTGACGAAAACCGTAACGAAATAGCACGTGGAATTGTAAATTACGGTTCAGATTCATGTAGAAAAGTTATCGGATGTCACTCTGATAATATTATGGAAATTCTCGGATTTAAAAATTACGACGCAATTATTACCCGCGACAACATTACTTTATTATAAGGAGAAAAAATGGACTTTATCCAAATCGCAAAAGATGCAAAAGAAGCTTCATTAAAAATTACAGATATATCTACAGAGCTTAAAAATAAAGCTCTTAACAAAATTGCAAACGAAATCGAATTACATAAAGAAGAAATTTTTGAAGCTAATAAAATAGATTTGGAAGCTGCGGAAAGTCTTGTAGAATCAGGAGAACTTACCAAATCAACTTTTAACCGCCTAAAACTTGACGAAAACAAAATGCGCGATATGGTTCAAGGAATAAGAGATATTGCGAATTTGGAAGATCCTGTTAATAAAAAATTACTTGTACGCGAACTTGACAGTGACTTAACATTATACAAAGTATCTTGTCCTATCGGTGTTCTCGGAATAATCTTTGAAGCAAGACCTGATGTAATTGCCCAAATTTCATCCCTTGCAATAAAATCAGCGAATGCTGTTATTCTTAAGGGCGGGAAAGAAAGCATAAATACAAATAAACAAATTCTGTCCGTTATAAATGCAGCTCTTGAAAAAGTAGAAAACTTTCCTAAAAATGTTATACAACAAGTATTTACGCGCAATGATGTTGCAGAAATGCTTAAATGCGACAAATATATTAATTTGATAATTCCAAGAGGCGGAAATCAACTTGTTAGATTCATAAAAGAAAATACAAAAATCCCCGTACTTGGTCACGCTGACGGGATTTGCCACATATTTATCGATGAAACAGCTGACATTGATATGGCTATAAAAGTTGTCACTGATGCAAAAACTCAATATCCGAGTGCTTGCAACGCAGTAGAAACTTTGTTAATTCATGAAAAATTTTCTAAAATTGATAACCTGCTTGCAACATTACAGTTGTCAGAAATCCAACTTATAGATAAACCCGAAAGTTGGTCGCATGAATACGGAGATAAAATATTATCTTTTAAAACAGTGAAAAATGTTGATGAAGCGATAGAACATATTAACACTTACGGTTCAGGCCATACAGACAGCATAATTACAAAAAATATTGAAAATGCGGAAAAATTTATGAACAAAGTTGATTCTGCAGGGGTATATTTTAACGTATCAACAAGATTTGCAGACGGTTTCCGCTACGGTTTCGGAGCAGAAGTAGGAATTTCAACAAACAAAACCCATGCAAGAGGCCCTGTAGGACTTGAGGGACTGACCATTTACAAATATAAGCTAATCGGAAATGGCAATATTGTAAAAGATTATGTTGACGGAATAAAATGTTTTCATCATAATGACATTACAACTAAATAAAAAGGAGAGGTGTCCGAGTGGTTTAAGGTGCGGATCTCGAAAGTCTGTGTACAGCAATGTACCGTGGGTTCGAATCCCACCCTCTCCGATTGTACATTAAAAAATTAAAGAGGCTTAAGGGATGAGAACCACAAGGCAAAGCCTTGTCAGGTTCGAGCGCGAACGAGCTGAGGGCGAAGACTTCACGGCAAAATGGCAAAGCCATTGATGACGGGAAGCGTAGACCCGTTATTAGCGAGTAAGCAAGAAAATCCCACCCTCTCCGATTGTACATTAAAAAATTAAAGAGGCTTAAGGGATGAGAACCACAAGGCAAAGCCTTGTCAGGTTCGAGCGCGAACGAGCTGAGGGCGAAGACTTCACGGCAAAATGGCAAAGCCATTGATGACGGGAAGCGTAGACCCGTTATTAGCGAGTGAGCAAGAAAATCCCACCCTCTCCGATTTTTTAATTAAGAAGGATGTTATGTTAAAAGATTTATTGGATAAAAAACACTGCTTTAAACTTGTTTGCGGTGCAGGGAACGAAGATGCAATAGAAGTAGAAAGACTTGTCACAATTTATTCGCTTGCAGGATGTAACTTTTTTGACCTGTGCGCAAAACCATCTGTTGTTGACGCCGCAAAAAGAGGGTTAGAAAGAGCAGGAATAAAAGAAAACAGGTATTTATGCGTAAGTGTAGGAATTGACGGTGACCCTCATATTACAAAAGCCGTAATTGACCAGACCAAATGCGTTAAATGCGGAAAATGTAAATTAATCTGCCCGCATGATGCAGTGATAGAACTTGATAAATATAAAGTAAAAAAAGAAAGATGCATAGGCTGTACGCTGTGCGCTAAAAATTGCCCGAAACAAGCAATTGAAATGATAAGCCAATTACAGGATTACAAAGAAGTTCTTCCAAAACTGATTGACAAAGGTATTGATTGTATCGAGTTTCACGCAATTTCAACCGATGAAAAAGATGTTATGGACAAGTGGCTGCAAATCAATGACTTTTTTGACGGAATGCTTTGCATTTCAATTGACCGCTCCGAACTCGGCGACAGAAAGTTGAAAGAAAGAGTAAAAAAAATGCTTAGCATAAGAAAGCCTTATACAACAATTATTCAGGCTGACGGGATTGCAATGAGCGGAAGCAACGACCACTTTGGAACAACTTTACAAGCCGTTGCAACAGCTCAATTATTTGAAAATGCAAACTTGCCGGCTTATATAATGATGTCAGGCGGAACGAATTCGAAATCAATAGAACTTGCTAATATGTGCGATGTTAAGCCGCACTGCCTTGCTGTCGGGTCTTATGCAAGAAAAATCGTAAAAGATTACTTGACAAATGATAATCTGTTCAACGACCCAAAATTAATGGAAGAAGCCGTAAAAATCGCCAAAGAACTTGTTAACACAATCGTCAAGAAAAACAATGATTAGCCTCAAAACAGATAATTTTGAAATCAACAACATCGACACAATCCTCTTTGACAAGGATGGCACTTTTATTGACCTTCATTACTTTTGGGGCAAAATGACGGAAATGAGAGCATCAAAAATAGTCAAAAAATTTAACCTGCAAAAAAATATGTTTTCTACCTTATGTTTAAAACTAGGCTATGACACTTCAAAAGGAGAAATGCTTCAAGACGGTATTACCGCAATGTATTCAAGACCCGTAATTATTGAAATATTTTGCAAAAACCTAAATGAGTTAGGAGTAAAAACAACAGAAAACGATATTGAAGAAATATTCGACAATGTAAGCAAACTATTTTATGAAAATATGTCTGAATATACAAAACCGATTGAAAGCGCAATAGATTTTATAAAAAATGTTAAATCTAAAAGCTTAAAGACAGGAATTGTCACTTCTGATACAAAAGAATCAACACTTTTTACGCTGAAACATTTCCACTGGGAAGATTTATTTGATGTCGTAATCGGCAGAGAATCCACTAAAGACACAAAAGAAAGCGGTGTTCCCGTAAAATTAGCACTGGAATTATTAAAATCAAATCCTGAAAATACACTTATGGTAGGCGATACTCCTATGGACTATCTTGCCGCAAAACACGGCGGAGTAAATAAAATAATTCTTGCCGCTACAGGACAAATTGATAAAGAAACTCTTTCTAAAACATCCGGTTATACAGTTTCTTCTTTAGACGAAATTTCTATCTTTTAATTAAGTTCATTTCGTGAAAAAAATTATTAAACAAAAAATTGCTGAATAAAATAGCAATGACTAGATGTATATATTGTCATTCCGAATCCGTTTCAGAATCCAAATCAAAAATAATAGACTAGAAATAAATTCAGCGGGACGATGGATTTTATTACTGTAAACAATAATTATAATTACATGTTATAATCATTTTATGAAAATAGGAATTATCGGTTTAGGGCTTATAGGCGGATCTTTATTCAAAGATTTAACAAAAAAATATGATGTAATAGCTGTTTCACAATCTCAAAACGGAGATAAAATCTTCAAATCTTATGATGTTTTAAAAGATAGAGATTTAATTTTTGTATGCACTCCAATGAACAAAACACTCGCTGTACTAGATGAATTAGAAAACTATTTATCACCTGATACAGTAGTTACAGACGTATGCAGTTTGAAAAAATTTGTATCAGAAAAACAAAGACCTTATAAATTCATTCCGTCACACCCAATGGCTGGCACTGAACATAAAGGATTTGAGAATTCATTTGAAGGACTTTTTAAAAATGCTAAATGGGTAATTATAGGCAATCAAGAGGACAAGAAGGTAAGAGGTCAGGCGTTATTACTGGAAATTATTGATTTTGTCGGCGCAATCCCTATTTTTACCACAGCAGAAAAACACGATGAAGCAGTTGCGATGATTTCACACATGCCTATGGTTATTGCACAAGGGCTAATGCTTGCAGCAAAAGAAAATCCTCTTGCGTTAGAAATCGCCTCAAGCGGATTTCGCGATATGACACGTCTTGCAATGTCTAATGAAGAAATGGCAACCGATATGGTCACTATGAACCATAAAAATATTGAACAATCAATTTTAAAATTATACAAAGCAATCGGCGAATTAACAAACGGCGACTATCCAAAGACAATCGCCGAGTTAAAAGATATTCGTTCTAAAATGTTTATTTAGTAAACGCTTCTGCAATTGATTTATTATAATCAGGTCTTAGAATTCCTTTTTCGGTTATAATCCCTGTGATAAGTTCGTGCGGAGTTACATCAAATCCCGGATTTATTACATTTACATCAGGTGCACAAATTATTTTTCCGTTAATATGTGTAACTTCTTCATGCGAACGTTCTTCTATAACAATTTCATCACCAGTTTTAATACTTGTATCAATAGTTGATAAAGGTGCTGCAACATAAAACGGAACGTTATGGTATTTCGCTGCGATTGCTACTGTGTAAGTACCGATTTTATTGGCAGTGTCACCGTTTGCAGCAATTCTATCAGCTCCAACAACTACCATATCAATCATACCTTTTTTCATAAAATATGAACACATTCCATCAGTAATTAAAGTTGTAGGAATTCCGTCCATTGTCAATTCAAATGTTGTAATTCTTGCCCCTTGCTGACGAGGACGAGTTTCATCTGCAAATACCTGAATAGTTGGGTCATTTGCAAATGCTGAACGAACTACACCTAAAGCTGTTCCGTAACCTACTGTTGCAAGCCCTCCTGCATTGCAGTGAGTTAAAATTGTTGCACCTTTTGGAACAACTTCCGCGCCGTAATCTCCGATTTTCTTATTAATTGCAATATCTTCATCTTCCAATCTTATGCCGTTTTGCTTTAATTCTTCAACAATTCCCTGAATATCTGATTTGGAATTTTTGATAACCTCTTTTTGCTTTTCAACCGCCCACATCAAATTCACCGCAGTAGGTCTTGATGTCGCCATATAATCGGCTTTTTCAAGAAGTTTTTTTACAAATTCATCACGAGAAAGATTTTCTTTAGCAAGTTCTTGAGCGTATAATACAACTCCATGTGCGCCTGCGACACCAATTGCCGGAGCACCTCTGACTATCATTGTTCTGATTGCATCAAACATCTCTTGTCCGCCTGTAATATTCACGTATTTAAATTCATACGGAAGTACTGTCTGATCAACCATTTTTGAATAATTATCTACCCATTCGATTGTTTTTATTTTTGAATGAAATTCTGTCATTTTTATTTCCTCATTGAATTTAGTAAATCTATAACATAAAAAGTTAAAAAGCCTGTAAAAGCATTAACCGTTGCACTCAATACACCTAAAAACAGGGATATGACAACGAGTATAAAAAAGTTTGCATTCTTTAGCATCAGCCCGACACCATAGTTTGCCGCTATATTAAAAAACTTCATCAAACCAACAGAAATCGGAACATAAATTACGGAAAAACCCAAATATGCAATAAATCCGGCTAACGCCCCTACAATTACACTGTCTTTAATTGACGATAAAGAAAGACAATTGTATTTAACCAAAATCCAAATTACAATCGGTGAAATAAAGCATATTAAAAATATAAACGAAACAGTTCCGATGTAAGGGATTAAAGTCACAGCCCCGAGAAGCACCCCGAAAAATATGCTTAATACGGATATTTGTCTTAAAAGTATATAGTTAATATTCATAGAAATTATCATAACACGATTGAACGCGTATGACAAATTGCAATCGCAATAGAATCCACGGTATCGTCAAGCTTAGGCAAAACATCAACCCCGAGCGATAATTTAACCATCTGTTCAACTTCTTTTTTATCAGCGCGCCCGTACCCTGTTAAAACCTGTTTTACCTCCATGGGTGTGTATTCATAAATTGGAATACGGAATTTTTCAAGAACGGTTAAAATCACCCCTCTTGCATGAGCTACAGGCATTACTGTTGTTTGATTTCTAAAGAAAAAAAGTTTTTCTATAGCTGCACAATCAGGTTTGTATTTTTCAACAATAGTTGTCATATCTTCAAAAATTTCCAAAAGTCTGGCTGCTTCTCTTGTTCCCTTTTGAGTCTGAATAGAACCTGAATGTAAAAGTACAGGAGTTTCTCCATCATATTCAACAATAGAATATCCTACAATTCCTAACCCTGGGTCAATACCTAAAATTTTCATAAAATTATTATAGCATAAGTTTCATTCCGAAGAAATATTTTCTATAAGTTTAGCAACATCCTGCTTAATGTCAGAAATCACCAGCAAAACACAATTCATAGCAGCATTGAACTGATCTTCATAAAATTCATCAACATGACTTGTCGAAATACATTTAATAAGCCATCCAAAATCATCGAGTTTGTTAAAAATATCTTCAAGTCTTTCAATCTGCGTTTTTTCTTCGGGCATTATGCTTCCTTTACATTAATCATTCTAATTCATAATATATTATGAATTAGAATAATACTATTTTATCGTTTTGTCAACATCAAAACTCTAAATTATTATGTTGTTATGTTCAATTTAAGAGAAGAATTAAAATTGATAATAATGAGAGAAGGTACTTCAATGGCTAAGACATTGAGAAATATGAAAGCTGAAGGGTATCAAATTTCTCAACCAAGTAACATCTCTAAAAGTATTAAAAGAGAAACCATACAATTTAAACACGTTAAAGAACTTCTTGATTATCTAGGCTACAAACTCACTATCGAAAGAAAGTAGTTTTAATAATATTGCATTTTATTATTCTTTTACTATAATATTCACAGGGTAAGCTTCCTTAGCACCTCCACTGACACAACAGATTTGTTAAGAAATCGGTCAAGAAAGGAGGTCTAAATTGAAATTAGAGTTAATTAAAAAAGCTCTAGCTGCACTAGAGCTTATAATTAGATTAATTTTAATCTTCTTATAGGGAAGTTAAGAAAGACTTTAAGAGTTGCGACCTCTTAAGGTCTTTTCCCTATATATGTATTATAACATATTTTTTGCTTATTTCAAGTCCCGGATTTTTCTTGCAAGAGACAAACCCGCCGGTAATGATAATACAACGTTTTCATAATTTGGATTTGCATTAATAGCATCTATAAACGGTTTGCATTTCGCCTCATGCGACAAAACATTATCACATGCGATTATGCCATTTTTTTTCAAATGCTTATCAATAAATTCAAAATACTTGATATACTCTGATTTATTGGCATCTACAAAAGCAAAATCAATTTCAAAATCATCAGGCAAATATTCAAGATGCATCAAAGCAGAACCTTTTAGCGTTGTAATCACATCATCAACTTTGCAGGTTTTGAAATTTTCTTTTGCGACATCTAGCCTTTTATCATAAAACTCAATAGTTGTAAGATGTCCGCCGTTTTCTTTTACAGCTTTGCCTAGCCATATCCCGGAATAGCCGTTAGAAGTTCCTACTTCCAAAACATTTTTTGACTTTTCTGACCTTATTAATGTATATAAAAATTCTGCTGTAACTCTTGCAATATTCCAAAATTGTTTTTGAGTTTTTTCTAATTCGCTAAGTACATTTTCAGTTGTGTCATCAAAATATTTAATCATTATTATATGCCTATTTATTTATCTTCTTAACTTTTTCGGTCACAACAATTGCATTTGCGGGAATATCAATAGGTATAGTTTTTATAACCTTGTTTGTTCCCAAATCAAAAACAGTATACAAAGACGCTTTTGTATCTGTAATTAAAGCAATATTTGTATTTTCTATTTGATTAATTTTAGTGGAAAATCCGTTTGTATTCAAATATATTGAATCAGTAACAGTGTCTGTTTTTGCATCAAGAACTTGAATTGAATTGTCTCCGGCTCCAAGAACATAAATTCGATCATGGAACGCAATCATATCAATAGGTTTTTCACAAATTTCTGTTTCCGCAATAAGCCCGATTGTATTGTAATCAATAATTGCAAGTCTGTTTTTAGTTCTGCTGGTTACATAAATTTTGTCATTTGTATAAACAATTTTTGAAACATTCGGGAATTTACCGATTTCTTTCAACAAGTAGTTGTTATCAAGCTCAATTGCCCATATATCACGGGTCTTCTTATCATAATAAAACAACTTTGAGCCATCTTCAGATAATGTAAGTTTTTCACACATTCCCGTAATTTTAATTTGTTTTGAAAGCGTCATTGTCGAAAGATTCACAATATAAATGCTTGAATCTTCCGCACTTGAAACATAAGCAATATTTTTTGCTTTATCAATAACAATTTCATCAGGCTGTGTTTTTGTATAAATTTGTTTAATAATCTGATCATCTGCAAGAGAAATGACATCAATTGACGGCTTGGCATAAGCTGTTACCAAAAGAAATTTGTCATCATAAGCCTTCATTGAAACAGGAACATTAGTTTGCGCAAGAGAATATTCCGGAGTTTTTGCGCCTAAATTAAGAACTTGAATATTTTTTGAATAAGGCGAAGAAACATAAAAACTTTTATTTTTTAACTGAGGGATTTGCGAAAGAGTTTTCAACGTTGAACCTGAAAGCTGTGTAACAACAGGCTTTGAGTTTTCTACACGAATACCCGGGTCATTGACGGTTTTTATTTCAAGGTTTCCGACAATTGATTTCAAATTTTCAGGAATAACAAGCCCCTTCGGAACAAGCATATCTTGAGGGAGCAGTCCTGTCCTTAATTCTGCCGGCGGATTTGCCATCTTATAAATTGTTTTGTTTCCATGGGTATCAGTCAAAACTTTTAAAAGAGCAAAGTCATTATTCAATATTACAACGTTAGGTTTTGCTGCCATAGTTTTCCCTGACGGGTAAGTTTGCTTTATCGCAAGAGTTTCGGGATTTAAAATCTTTGCGGGAAACAGCGGAAGATAAATAGTGTTGTCAGGAAGGATTATAACGCCGTCAAATCTAAAATTTGTTTTCGGGAAATCATTACTCACAAATTTCTGAACATTATCAGGAATTTTGGCGGCATAAGCAGCCGTTGACGATAAAATAAATATTCCCAAACAAATTATAAATTTACGCATTATTGAAATACTCCCTTAACCTTATCCATTATTGAGGATTGCTGCGAAGCCTTTTTATTATTTTGAATTTCGTATAATTTTCTATAAAGATTTCTTTCTTCATCAGAAAGCTTAGTTGGAGTTTTAACCGCAACTATAACGATATGATCGCCTCTTTGAGACGGTCTTGCAATATACGGGACACCTGCTCCTTTAATTTTAATCGAATTTCCGCTTTGGACTCCTGCCTGAACAGTAATTTTATGTTCTCCATCAAGAGTTTTAACAGTAACGTCATCTCCTAAAGCCGCCTGAGCAGGGGTTATATCAAGCCTTGAATAAACATCATTTCCTTCACGCTTAAAATAATCCGACGGTTTAACATGAAGAACTACATACAAATCACCTGCAGGGCCTCCGTTTGAGCCTGCATCACCTTCATGTGACACTCGAATTTTAGACATGTTATCAACACCTGCCGGAATTTTTATATTAATTTTCTTTTCTTTTTGAAGTTTACCGTGTCCTTTGCAAGCCTTACAAGGATTTGAGATTTTTTTGCCTTTACCGTGGCAATCCGGACAAGTTACAATCTGTGCAATTGAGCCTAAAGGTGTTCTCATAACCTGCTGAACCTGACCGCTACCTTTACATGTCGGGCAAGTTACGGGCTGTGAACCCTTTTCAGCACCTGTTCCGCCGCAAGAAGAACATACTTCCAAGTGATCAAACTTAATCTCTTTTTCACAGCCGAAAACAGCTTGTTCAAAGTCAATTTCAATATCAAGTCTTAAATCATCACCCTCAACAGGAGCGTTAGGATCAGGTCTTCCGCCAAAGCCGAAACCACCCATTCCGCCAAAGAAAGAATTAAATATATCGTTCAAATCTCCGAAACCGCCTGCAAACGGACCGTTTGTATCAAATCCAGCATTTTTAAGCCCGTCTTCACCATACCTGTCATAAGTTGCACGTTTATTATCGTCCATTAAGGTTTCATAGGCTTTACCGAGTTCTTTAAATTTTTCCTCTGCATCGGGGGCTTTATTCACGTCGGGGTGTAATGTTCTAGCTTTTCTTCTGAAAGCAGATTTTATCTCATCTTTAGGAGCATCCTTTGATACTCCGAGTATTTCATAGTAATCTGTCATTTTATATTAATTCTTCCCTATTCCTCGTCTGTAATTTTATTTTATCATGTAAATCCTTAAGGGCAAAACAAACTTAGCCCTCAGATGTTGCAACATTTACAAGAGCAGGTCTTAAAACCTTATCACCCATTTTGTAACCCTTTTGCAATTCGTTAATAATAGTATGTTCAGGTTTTTCAGATGTAGGGGTCTGCATTACGGCATCATGAAAATTCGGATCAAATTCCTTACCTTCGGTTTCAATCACTTCAAGCCCCAATTTAGCTAAAGTTTCTACAACCTGCTTATGAACAAGATCAAAACTGTCTTTCACGGTCTGACAATCTTCAACATTTTCTAAAGCCTTTTTACCGCGTTCAAAGTTGTCAAGAACTTCAAGCATTTTTTTAAGTGCATTTTCTGTACCGAACTTCAAAAGTTCTTCTCGTTCATGTTCCTGCCTTTTACGAAAATTATCAAAATCTGCTGCAAGTCTTAAATATTGTTGATTTAATGTCTCGTATTTTTTTTGCAATTCTTCAAATTCTGAATTATTTTTTTCAGAATTTTCTTCCATAGAATTTTCAGGGGTTTCCTGTTTTATATCTTCATCTAAATTATCTGAATTTTTGAACGGATTGTTATTATGATGTTTATGTGACATTTCTCTACCTCTTAATTAATATTCATATAAATATATTATAGTTTATCAATATTAATTCACAACAAAAATTTATTATTTTTTAATAATTACGATGAGACATCCATATCAGAATATCCTTTTAATAACGCGCCGAGGTATATAGCTCCATTACGGACATAAGCAGGCTCATGAAGAGTTGCAACAACATTATCCATTGCATTAAAAACAAGTTCTTCATCTTCTTCAGACACAAGTGCGTTTGGATCATTCAAATAATAATCAAATTTTTCAGTTAAATCTGTACCGTCTAAAAGTGAAAGCCTGCCGTTTGTGCCATCTATATAATCATCAATATTTTCATTGTATACCAAGCCTTCCTGAGCCTCTGCCATTAAATGATAATCAGAATCGGTTTGAAAATCTTTATTTTTAAAATGAGCAATTCTGTTTACAATATTTTTCATAAAATTTAGCGCAGAAAAATTTTCTGCAACAGGCGTAATAACATTTCCGTTCAATTTTGTTCTTGCAAAAATAAAATCGTCCAGCCGTAGTGTTTCATATTCAATATTCAGATATTTATCATTAATGCTGTTTTTTAACCTCGGATTTTTTTCCAAAATTGTTCTGTACTCAGATAAATCTTTATTATTATCATCTGTTAGCTCCATATTCATAATAACACGACTGTTCTTTCGCTCCGTGCTATCTTTATAAACTCTTGCATAACCTATATTTTTTATACCTGTAAAATTTATCGGACTAATCATTTATATCTCCTTTACTTATAAACAGTAAAAACCTATAAAAAAATTTTTTAAACAATCTATTTTGAATACAGAATTATTTCTTTACATAATTTAACTTATTTACACCATGCAAATCTGATTGTATTATTATAAAAGTAAAGTGAAAACATTTTTTATTTGAAAAGGTAAGAAAATTGACTGAAAAATTTTATATAAAAGGCGGTACCCCGTTAAAAGGTGAGGTTTCAATAGGCGGAGCTAAGAATTCAGTACTAAAACTTATGGCTGCTGCATTATTAGCTAAAGGCGAAACAAAAATATATAATGTTCCCGATTTGACAGACGTTGAAATTATGCTCAGCGTAATAGCTCAATTGGGTGCTAAAACTTCTTATGACAAGAACGAAAAATCTGTTACGATTGATGCATCAGATTTAACCAGTATAACTGCAAAATATGAACTTGTGAGCAAAATGAGAGCATCATTTATAGTTCTCGGAGCACTTGTCTCAAGATGCAAAGAAGCTATTGTTGCATTACCCGGGGGATGTGCAATCGGCGAAAGACGTGTTGATTTTCATATTAAAGGATTGGAAGCACTCGGTGCTAAAATTAAAATCGAAAACGGTTATGTTCACGCTAAAGCTTCAAAACTTGTGGGAACAGATATTTACCTAGATATTCCATCTGTTGGTGCTACAGAAAATCTTATGCTTGCATCAATTCTGGCTGAAGGCTCAACAAGAATTCAAAATGCGGCACAAGAACCTGAAATTGTAGACCTTGCAAATTTCTTAAACTCTATGGGAGCTGATGTAATAGGCGCAGGAACGTCAGAAATTGTAATTAACGGAGTTAAACAGGAAAAATTACACCCGATTGAATACACAACAATTCCTGACAGAATTGAAGCAGGAACTTTTATGTCAGCAATTATTGCAACTAAAGGTAAAGCAATTATCAAAAATATTTTTCCTGCTCACTTAACTTTCTTTACTGATAAGTTGTTAAAAATGGGAGCAAATATTAAACTTGTTGATCCGACATCAATTGAAGTATCATGCAAAAACAAGCTTAACTCTATAAATTTCGTAACTCAACCTTACCCTGGATTTCCAACCGATTTGCAATCAATGGCTATGACTCTTTTGACAACAGCAAACGGCGTAGGAATTATTACAGAAAGTTTGTACGAAAACAGGTTTATGCAAGTTCCGGAATTGCGCAGAATGGGAGCTGATATACATCAGGACAGAAACCACGCAATTATCAAAGGGGTTAAAAAGCTTACAGGCGCAACTTTAGCCGCAAGCGATTTACGTGCAGGAGCTTCACTGGTCGTTGCAGCTCTTATGGCTGACGGAAACTCTACAATCGAAAACTTACATCATATAGATAGAGGATACGAAAATTTCGAAAATAAGCTAAGATTATTGGGAGGAAAAATAGAGAGAAAAGAAGAAGAAATTATTTCTCCTGTTGAACCGAAAATTAACCTAACGGAGGGCTTATTATAATGTCACCTGCATATAAACGCTGGTATGATCATGATCCATTACTGCTTGAAGTCATTGAACTTTTAAGAAACTATCAAACTGAATTAAGAGCTCAGGCTGAAGTATTCTTGCAAAAAATTGAAGAAAAAGTTTCAAAAGAAACAATTGACAAGTTTTATGCTATGGTCAAGCCGGTTAATGCAAACAACCGCTGGTACGATAAAGATCCTGTAATTTCCAAAACCGTAGAAATCCTAAGGATTGTACCGCCGGAAGCCCAAAAAATATGTGCCCAAAACTTTATCAGAACTCTTAAAGAAATGGGCATAGAATATGAAAGTCCGAACAAAACAGATGTAAAATAAAAAAGCTCCTTTATAAGGAGCTTTTATTTTATGCTAAAATGATATTATGTTTAATATAGTTACGCCCGAAAACGATGAAAATTATGCACTCTTTGAAAGATATCTTGCAAGATCATTCTCATTTGCCGTTACAGGCTTAACTACTCTTTTACGGCTGCTGCTTGTTACAAAAATCAGAAAAATTACTGGTAAAAAAGTCTTATTGGTAACCGCAACCGAGCAAAATGCTTTAAAATATCAGAATGATTTTCTTAAAGCTTTCGGGATAAAATCGGAAATTCTGCCTTTTCAAAATATTTCAATGTACGAAACAGTTTCCCCAAACAGATATGATTACGCTGAACAGGTAAAAATTTTAACGGAAAAACCGGATATAGTTATTGCACCTGTTAAAGCTCTGCTTGAAAAATTCCCAACAGAAAATTTTTATAAAAATAATTCTATTTCTCTTAAAACAGGTGATGAAATTGACGTCAAACAACTAGCTCAAAAATTTATTGATTTAGGGTACAAACGAGCAACAATGGTTTCTGATATCGGAGAATTCAGTATCAGAGGAGATATTATAGACTTTTATTCGCTTGATAAACATCCTGTAAGAATGGAACTCTGGGGAGATGAAATTGTAGATATCAGGTATTTTAATAACGAAACGCAAAAATCTATTGAAAAACTTAAATCAGCAAAAATTATCCCCATGTACAAGTTTACACTTGAAAATGGAATTCCTGCGGAAATTAAACCTGAAGACGAGGATGGATATTTTGAAGGGATAGAAGTTTATCAAAATTATTTTAACAATAATCTTGTAAGCGTTTTGGATTATTTAAAAGACTATATTCTTGTTCTTGACGAAACTTCGGAACTTTATTCAAAATACGAATTTACAGACAAAAATTTTGAAGAACAACTTCAAGAGAATTTAAAACTCGGATTAAATATTGACCTTAAAGGGCGAAATCATATTACTTTTGAAGAATTTATTCAAAAAAGTGCAGGATTTGTAAAAGTAGGCCTGAATAATTTTCTCGACAGCGAAACAGAAGATATTATCGAATTTAATACGCAGACTGTCCAAAATTTCGGTGCAAAACTTGATGATATAGCAAATTACATAAATTCCAAACACGGATATAAAATAATTATCGCAACCGATTATCCAGAAAGAGTAAAAGAAATTCTTTCAGAACGGAATATTTTTGATGTTGAATACAATGAAAGCATTTCATCTCACGGTACTGTTTTAGAAGATTTTAAGACCGTCATTCTTACAGATAGAGAACTTTTCAACAAACGAACAAAAGAAATTACCTCTGCAAAACGCTCTTATTACAAAGAAAAACCGGAATATATCGAAAATATTAATGATATTAAAGAAGGAGAATACATAGTTCACAGCATCCATGGTGTAGGAATTTGCAAAGGACTTTCACAGCAGGAAATAGACGGTCAGCTTAAAGATTATTTAACAATTGAATATGCAAATAAAGACAGACTCCACATTCCTGCCGAACAAATCAACCTGCTTGTAAGATACAGAGGTTCAGGAGCTCTAAAGCCTAAACTTTCAAGAATGGGCGGCAAAGACTGGGAAAATACAAAAACACGCGTAAAAAAAGAAGTAGAACAGGTTGCCTATGATCTTTTAAGGCTTTATGCTAAACGTAAAATGCAAAAAGGTATTCAATTCTCACCTGATACGACATGGCAGGTTGAAATGGAAGAAGCTTTTGAATACACAGAAACACCCGATCAAATGAAAGCAATAAATGACGTTAAAGCAGATATGGAAAGCGAACAGCCGATGGACAGACTTGTTTGCGGGGATGTCGGATTTGGAAAAACAGAAGTTGCAATGCGCGGAATATTTAAGGCTGTAACCTCAGGGAAACAGGTTGCAGTTGTTGTACCTACAACAATTCTTGCCTTCCAGCACTATCAGACAATTTCCGAAAGATTTAAACCCTTCGGGGTAAATGTTGAATTGCTCTCACGTTTCCGCTCGCAAAAAGAACAGAAAGAAACGATTAAACATCTTGCCACAGGAGAGTGCGATGTTGTAATCGGAACTCACAGACTTTTACAGGAAGGCATCATTTTTAAGGATTTAGGACTTCTTGTAATTGATGAAGAACACCGTTTCGGGGTTCGTCATAAAGAAAAATTAAAACAATTACGTGAAAACATTGATATTATCACAATGTCTGCAACCCCTATTCCAAGAACGCTTTATATGTCATTATCTGGAATTAAAGACATGTCAATAATTAACACACCGCCTAAAAACAGACTTCCGATAAAAACTTATGTCGGAGAGTGGAACGAAAACATGGTTAAAAATGCCATAATCCATGAACTTGACAGAGAAGGTCAGGTATTTTATCTGTATAACCGCGTTGAAACTATTGACGAATTCAGAATGCAGCTGCAAAAACTTATTCCGAATGCACGAATTGCAATAGGTCACGGTCAAATGGACGAAAAAACTCTTGAAAAAGTAATAATAGATTTTGCAAACCACGAATATGACGTACTTTTAGCAACAACTATTATAGAAAACGGAATTGATATACCAAATGCCAATACTATGATAATTCATAACGCAGATAAATTTGGTCTTGCACAGCTTTACCAGCTAAGAGGACGAGTGGGACGTTCGCAGCGTCAGGCATACTGTTACTGCTTCTACACAAAATCTAAAGAAATTACACGCGATGCAGTTCAAAGGCTAAAGGCAATAAAAGAATTTACAACACTCGGCAGCGGCTACCAAATTGCAATGCGGGATGTTGAAATCCGTGGCGTAGGAAATATCCTAGGCACAAAACAACACGGGCACATGGTTAATGTCGGTTTTGACACATACTGCCAGCTTTTAGAAGAAACTGTTCAAGAACTGCAAGGACAAGTTGTCGACAAATCAAATCCAACCATCGTAGATATCAACGTAACAGCGTTTATTCCTGATGAATGGGTCGGTTCTTCCGAACAAAAAATGATTGAATATAAACGTTTGGCTGATGTTAAATCAGATATTGAGCTTGATTATATAACTGAGGAATGGAAAGACCGCTTTGCCAAACCGCCAGAAAGTGTTGAAAACTTAATAAAACTAATAAAAATAAGACTTGCAGCAACAGATGTGAATATTCCTCTAATTAGAGAAACAGAAGATAACATAAGAATTTATACACCATTTACACAGCCTGAATGGAAAATTATCCAGCGCGCACTTCCGTCAGAAATTTTAAAACGTATAAAATTTACAATTGCTCCAAAGTCTTGCACTGAAGGGAATTCTATATTACTATTAAATAATTCGTATATGAACTTCAATGAAATATTTAACATTTTAACAGATTTGTTCTATTATATGTATAAAACCGTTAATGAATATAAAATCGAAAAAAAGGAGACATTATGAGAGGGAAAAACAACGGGAGCACAGCGACTAGATATAGTATGCCAAATGCATTCAGCATCGGCAAAGGTGGTAAAATACTGACAACACTTGCCATTTCTGCGGTATTGTTTGCGGGGTGCGGCTTAAAGTCTGGAGAAGCAATTATCAAAGTTAATGATAAAACAATTACTCAAGGACAGTTTGACCAGGAATTTGACAAACAGGCAGGCAACGGCATTGCAAAAGCTTTAGGTATTGACGTTAAAGATGATAAAAACAGCTTTATTTATCTCTTAATTAAAGACAGAGTTATTAACGAGCTAATTGTTAAATCCTTGCTTGATGAAGAAATTGCTAAACGCGGAATTACAGTAACAAACAAAGATGTTGATAATGCTGTTAAAGAAGTTATTGACAAACTCGGCTCTAAAGAACAACTTGATTCTTTGCTTAAACAAAACGGGATTTCTAATGCTGATTTCAAAAAAGACCTGAAAGAAGAAGTTAAAATGAAAAGACTGGCAGAACAACTCGGCTCATCTAAAGTTTCGGATGCAGAAGCAAAAAAATTCTATAACGATAATATTAACAAATTCAAACATCCTGACAGAGTAAGAGCTTCTCATATTTTAATTTCTGTTAACCCAAAAGAAATAGAAGAAGTTATTAAATCCGATTCAAAAAATAAAGGTTTGGACGAAGCAGCTGTAAAAGCTAAAGTTCAAGAAGAAATTCAGGCAAAAGAAGATAAAGCAAACAAACTTTTAGCAGAAGCTAAAAAAGATATGACTCAATTTGCGAAACTTGCAAAAGAAAATTCTGAAGATACAGCTTCTGCAGAAAAAGGCGGAGATTTAGGCTTCTTTGCAGCAAAAGAAATGGTTCCGGAATTTTCAAAAGCAGCTTTTTCAATGAAACCCAATTCTGTTTCAGATAAACTTGTAAAAACTCAGTTTGGTTATCACATCATAATGGTTACAGACAGAGCTGCAGCAGGTCAGGATTCATTTGAGAAAGTTAAAAACAATATTAAAGGTTACCTTGAAAATCAAAAACAAGTAGAAATGCTTGACAATTTGACAGAATCATTGAAGAAAAACGCAAAAATCGAATACGTAAATCCTGAATATGATCCTAAAGCTGTTCAAAAAGGAGTTCAAGAGCAGATTAAAAACAGCGGTGAAACTGCCAAAAAAGCGAAAGCAGCAGCAGAAGCCAAAGCTAAGAAAAAATAAAAATATTCTAATATAATAAAAACGACCTTCATACTATTTTTGGGGGTCGTTTTTACATAATAAATATTCTAGGTATATAAAAAAAGAATTGTCACCCTGAATTTATTTCAGTGTCTTTAATATTTACTTGAGCTTCTGAAACAAGTTCAGAATGACGCTATAATGTATTATGTCCTACGCGGACAGCGGGAACTTTGTGTGTACAAAGTTCCACAAAACCAGCCATACGCAAAATTAGCTAATTATAAGTAAAGCTCAATCAAAAGGCGTGTAAACTCACTTCCGTTCAAACAATACACGCCTTTGTAATTATTTCGCTAACAATAATTGCTAATTTTGCTATTATGGCGTATTTATGTTGATACTTCCTACTTAATGAAACAACAACAAAACGAGTGCTGTTTGAGCGTCAGCGAGTTCACTCGTTTCAGGTTGAATTTAGTAGGAAGTAAATTGGTCAGCGTGTTTTCTTTTCTTCGGTATATTCTTTTCTTTTGCATCGCTACAAAAGAAAAGAATATACAACAGCAAAATAATATTTATTATGTAAAAAATAAATATCCCCTTTCGGGGATATTTATTAAATAAAGTAACTCATAAGCCGTGTTCTGTTTCTAAATAATCATCTGTCTAGTATTGAAATTACTTTCAATCTCTAGCGATATTTCTGAAGTTGGCGGACAGCCTTTATAACCTTCAATTTAATCTTGCATTCGATTGGGGTTTACCTGGCCGATACCTCTCGATACCGCCGGTGAAGCTCTTAACTCACCGTTGCACCATCGCCTGTAACATTTCTGTCCATCGGCAGTCTTCATTTCTGTGGCACTTTCCACCGGCTCACGCCGTCCGGACTTTCTCCGGCAATCTGTCCTTGAATGCACGGACTTTCCTCACCCGAATATATCAGGCGCGATTATTCGATTACTTTATTATAAGCCATCTCTGATTGATGTATTTATAGTAATATACTCAATCGCTTTTGTATCCGCTTCTGCTATTCTCAATTTTCCTGTTGCCATAACTTCTATTACATACTGGTCAAAGTCATCTTCGCTGGCGTCTGCTTGTCTTGCATTTGGTGGATCATCCCCGTTAACGTCAATAAGAATTTCGCCTAAACCTGCATCTTGAGGGCCGTCTGTCATACCCGGCTTCCAAGCACCATGTCCGGCATCTCCGCCTGACGTTGTTCCGCTTAAATCCCATTTGACGCCGTCTGTTGTAAAGAAAACTTCATCGTCTCCTGATTTAACATTTAAACGGCTTTTAAAAAGTCCCGCAAATTTTGTATTACCTTCATAGGTTTCGCCTTCATATCTTACTGCGTTATTATAATCAAATCCCCAGGCGCAATACATATCATCCGTTTCCTGATTATTTGCAAGCCACTCACTGTCACAGGCTTCACGCATATCAGGATAAAGTCTTGCGTCGTTTATTAAAGTGGCAACAATCTGTTCAGTTGTATAGAAGGTCTTTTTAATCATCATTTTATTTTTGTTTGGTCTGGTTTTCATGATAGTAGGAGTAACTACTGCAACCAAAATACCGATTACTGCCAAAGCAACCATTAATTCGGTCAGTGTAAAACCTTTTAATCTTCTCATAAACATCCTTCCTGTAATTGTTCTATTATTATAATAACATATATACCTTTTTTTTTCAACGGATAAACATAGTTTCAGCAGACTTCTTCCGACGGATTAAAACTAATTGACGTTCATGTAAACTTTTATTAACATTATAGCAAAATAATATGTTCAGATGAGTTAATATATCATTCAATCTGCTAGGATTATGGGAGATTGAATAAAAAATAAACAGAGGGTATAAAGTATGGTCGATAACAGATCAGCAGGATTCTTCGGAATCGGAGGCTCTTTTAATTTCAAAAGCGGGGATATTTCGGGAACAGCCGCCAAAACCCAGGATGATAAAATGGGACAGGGCGGAGAATATTTCGCGCAGCAAAAAAGAGAGGATGATGATGAAAATCAGGACAGTCAAAAATATACTGACAGAAGTGCTCAATTACGAGCAACTTTAAACTCTCTTGCTATGATGAATGTTGCAAACGTTATTAATGCCCGTAAAAAAGCATTGGAAGAACAGAGAGAACGAGACAAAAATTCACATAATTCCAATAAAGAAGATAAACGTAAAGATGCTGAAAAAGAATTAGAACAGGAGTTCTATAATATTGCCCGTGAAATCAAAGAAGACAACGATATTTAATCATAAATTATGCTGCAACAGCTTCTTCTTTTTCTTTGTCTTTTTTGATAAACAAGAACTCGCCTTTATAAGAAGGTGCAGAACCATTTTTATCTTTACCTGTGCTTAAGCTTACAATACTGTTAAATGCAGGTGCTGCTTCTGATTTTTGAGCATTTCCGACACCTTCATTTAGTGCAACAGTAATCTTGCCTTCAACATTTTTCTGAATATTCTGCGCAGCTTTAGCATTCAAGTATTGAATAGATTGCATAACTTCCTGATTTAACTGAATTTGAAAACCTGAATTATTCATTGCAACCTGACGTGCAACATTTGTATCAACATTCCCCTTATACAAATCCAAACCTAAATCAGCAGATTTGAAAATATTATTAAGAGATGATGAATTTGTATTATACTGGCTGTTTTGTTCAGCAGCACGTTTCAAAATTTCATTTGAAACCTGTTTCAAAGTTGTTGTATCAATCCCTAATTTGTATTGTGCGTTAAATAGACCAATTGTCATATCTTCAAATCCCTTTTTTCTTGTTTCCTTAATCATGTATTCGGTCGTCTTTACATATATCTTTAAGGATTTTAAGAGTTCTGTTACAATACTTTACAAAATATAAACATTCATGCAATTTTTTTAAACTAATATACTTTATATATATATACAAAGTATATAAAATGAGAGAATTATTATGAGTATTGATAGCGCAATATATGCACTCAGCAATTTTAACGCCATAGCCGGAAGTGCCCTTGGTGCAGTTGATGCACGTAACAGAGGAGCATCTGCAGGTGATTCGTTAATGGGTTTCGGATTTAACGTCATGAACGGTGCCTTAAGAAATGAAGCTGCTCGCGAAATTCAGCATCACACAGGCAGTTATTTAGGCCATGCCATAAATTCTGCAGCAGGATACGGAAATCCGGTTGCGAATGCTCAAGGTACAATGGGGCTTATCGGAGCATCAATGCTCACATCCCCTTTTGGAATTTTCGGATGCGGGTTTAATCCGTATATGACATCAACAATCTACGGCTTCAGTCCTTTTGGAGGCAGTTATTTCGGTGGCGGATGCGGATGCGGGTCGGGATTTATGTTCGGAGGGCCATCATTCTTTGGGGTCCGCGGATTTTGGTGCTAATTAGCTTCCAACAAATTAATTTTATTAAAAACATCATCAAGAATTTTCTTGGTGGTGTTTTTGTTTAATAGTATCTGTTGAACAGCAGTATTGACGATTGTATTAAATTCTTTCTGGTCTTTCATTGTTTTAAAAGACGGTTCAATTTTATTAAGCTGCTTAGCACTGATTACACGCGCTTTGGAAATCAAATCATCTTTATCATACGATGTATAAAAATCATCTTTCAATGTTTGTTCATTCACCGCTAATACGTTAGTCAATTTTGCAAGTTCAAGCTGATTTTCATAGTTTGTAAGAAAAAGTGCAAATTTTAAAGCTTCTTCTTTGTGCTTTGCTCTGACAGGAATAACAAAATTCATCAGAGAGAAGTCATATTGACCCAATTCTCCCGTAAATTGAGGAGCTACATCTGTATTTTTATAAGTTGACGGGGCATTTTCTTTAATCATATTTAAGAAATTAGCACCTGCTTGAAAAAAGACTATTTGTTCTGCCATGTACTTTTCAAGGGCTTCACGGTGTGTTTGAGTTACGCTTTCTTTCGGGATTAAAGCTTTGTCATACAACGTTTTGAAGTAATCAAAAACATAAACAGACTTTTCGGAATTTATGTTTGATGCAGTCACACCGTATTTGTTCAAAATTCTGAGCATCGTATCATTCTCGGTAATATTCGGAAGAAGAACGTAAGCACCTGTTTTTTCTTTTATTTCAGGAGCAATCAGTGCAATGTCTTCATAAGTTAAAGGCATGCTCACACCCGATTTTTTCAAAAGTTCTTTATTGTAAATTGTCACCGCAGAAGTTGCATACCATGGAAGCGAATACAATTTCCCATTGTATTTCAGAGAGTTTATAATCTCTTTGTTAAACTGCTGCGTGTATTCTTGATTAATTTCATATAATGCACCTCTTTGCGCCAAAAGAGCAGAAAAATCAGGATTTAAATTTATTAAGTCAGGTGGGTTATCACTCAGAACAGATGCAAGAGTTCTTTTTTCACCTTCAGAAAACGGAACATCAACCCATTTAATTTTTATTTCAGGATTTTGTGCTTCGAATTCCTTTATAACTTTGTTCATATAAGGTGAAAAATCACTCATTTGCAAAGTCCAAAAAATTATTTCATTATCGGATTTATTTGACGGTTTGAAGAAAACAGCAGATAATAAAATTAAGAAAACAATAAGTATAATTCTTACTAAAGTCTTTGCACATTTCATGCTACAATTATACTATGAATAATTTATTTACGGAATTGGAAAATCAAAATAAACAAATCCCGCTTGCGGAAATTCTGCGCCCGAAAACGCTCGAGGACTTTTTGGGGCAAAGTAATGTTGTTTCGCCTAACAGCCCTATACTTAACCTGTTAAAAACCAACAGACTATTTTCTCTGATATTTTGGGGAACTCCGGGATGCGGCAAAACAACACTTGCCAGATTGATTGCAACAAAAACCAATGCAAATTTTATAGAAATTTCAGCCGTAACTTCAGGTGTTAAAGATATTAAAGATGCTGTTGAAAGTGCAAAGGAAGCTTTAAGAAGCGGACATAAAACAATTTTGTTTATAGATGAAATTCACAGGTATTCAAAAACACAGCAGGATGCACTTTTACCTCATCTTGAAAACGGGACTTTATTTTTAATAGGCTCTACAACCGAAAATCCGTCATTTCAGGTGGTTCCTGCCCTGTTATCAAGAGTTCAGGTAGTAAGGTTAAACTCTATTGATGACGCAAGCATGGATAAAATAATAAAAAAAGGTTTTGCTTATCTTGCAAAAAATTATCTTCCAATGGATTGCGAAACAGGGGCAATAGATTTTATCATAAACCTTGCAAGAGGAGATGCACGCTATGCGCTTAATGTCGTTGAAAATGCTTATTTTGCAAGCGACTTGAAAGATAACAGAAGAAATTTAACCGTAAAAATTATTGAAGAAATCTGTCAAAAACGCAACACAAGATACTCAAGACAAGAACATTACGATTGCGCATCGGCTTTTCAAAAAAGTTTACGGGGGAGCGACCCTGATGCTGCAATTTATTATCTTGCAAAAATGATTGCAGCAGGAGAAGACCCGAGATTTATTGCAAGAAGACTTATAACCTGTTCTGCAGAAGATGTCGGGAATGCCGACCCGAATGCACTTAATGTGGCGATTAATGCATATAAAGCCGTAGAACTGTTAGGACTTCCGGAAGGAAGAATTCCTCTTGCGCAGGCGGTAATCTATGTTGCGCGCGCACCAAAATCAAATGAAACAATAACGGCTATTGATGCCGCATTACATGATATTGAAACAGGCAAGGATTTTCCGCCTCCTATGCACCTTCGTGATGCGCACTATAAAGATGCAAAAAATTACGGTTTCGGAATAGGCTACGTTTATTCGCATAACGCCCCTGACGTTAAACAGCAGTTTTTGCCTGATGAACTAATTGGTAAAAAATATACTAAATAATGGTAATGTATAACATGTTTACACTATATACAGTCAAAACTGTCATGCTGAACTCGTTTCAGCATCTGTTATGTTTGAGACCCTGAAACAAGTTCAGGGTGACGATTTATACGATACTTAGTGTAAACATGTTATACATTACCTAAATAATTATCTTGAATTATACTGCAATATATTGTATAATTAATATGTAGCAATTTATAAGGAGGCTGAAATGATTGTTTTCAAAGCGTTAAGGGTTGCCCCCCCCCCGCGAAGGTCGCTTATAACAAGGGGAAAAAGGGGTTTACATTAGCTGAAGTTTTAGTTACTTTAGGTATTATCGGAGTTGTTTCTGCAATGACTGTTCCGTCTTTGATGCAAAATCACCAGAGAAAAACTTATGTTACACAATTACATAAGGTATATAATGAATTTTCTCAGGCTGCAGTTCAATACCAAACAGACAACAACGCAGTTAACCTTAAAGAAGCAGGACTTATTGACCAGGCATCTGCAGATAAATTTATTGAAAATTATTTTAAAATAGTACAAAAATGCGAAGACACACAAACTCCTTGTTTTGCACCGTTTAGTGAATATAAAAAATTAACAGGCACTGGACTTTCCAGCTGGGTAAGTCCAAGATCTCATTATACAACAGCAGGAGGTGTTGCTATTGGTATTAAATACAGACCCAATGGAAATGTATTATGCGAAATATTTATAGATACCAATGGTGCTAAAGGTCCTAATATAGTCGGAAGAGATTTATTCCCTATATTTTTATATAACAATGGAATAATAGATGATAATGAATTTTTGGAAACATCAGATGCGCCTATGACAAAAGAAGCTAGAGACAGGATGTTTAATACAATTTGTAATAGTTCAAGCTCCGGATGGCATGGCTGCTTCGGAAAAATATTAAATGACAATTGGGAAATGACATATTAAAAAAAAGACCGATTTAAAATCGGTCTTTTCTATTTATTGAACATCTTTTTCTTCCATCGGAATTGTAAGTTTTTGCCCTATAGCAAGTTTATTTGGATTTGTTAAATTATTTGTTTTTAAAACCAACGCTTCCTTATCCTTACTGTATGAACCGTAAAATCTAATCAAAATACTTTCCATAGTGTCACCGCTCTGCACCGTATAAACTTCATTTGTCACAGCAGGTTGTTCTTTTTCAACAGATGACGGAATAAAATTCAAACTTAACTTTTCTTTCTTCACGGGAGCAGGAGCAGATGCATTTTTTTCCTGTACAGAATGAATTCCGTTAGCCGAAAAACTTATCATAACAGTAAGCACAAGCATCACAACAGCCCCGACAATAAAACCTGCCGCAAGATAAACACTTGGTGATTTATCACTTTTTTGATTAACTTTAAAATTCTGCCACAACAGATCCAATTCTCTTTCCTTATTCGGTCTTACATAAACACCGGGAGAATTGTCATACGGATCGTGTCTGTATTGAGATAATGCTTCCAACACAGCCATTTTTTCCTTAGATAAATTTGATCTTCTGATAGTTGAACTTTTCATTTTTTCCATACCCTAATATAAATTGTTCTTAATAAGTGAAATATATCATAAGTAAAAATTTAATTCAAGTATTTACAAAAGGTAAAGTATAACACGTTTACACTAAATCGAATATAGATCGTCACCATGAACTTGTTTCAGGGTCTCAAATATAACAGATGCTGAAACGAGTTCAGAATGACTGTTTTGACTGTATATAGCGTAAACATGTTATACCTTACCTTACAAAATTATTACACTTAAAGTATTTTAACATGCTGCTTGATTTTTCTCATTTTTAATATATGATAAGATTACACAAACTAGCTAGAAAAGGAAATTAAAACTATGTCAAAAAAATGTGATGTATGCGGAAAAGCACCGATTAAAGCAGCGAAACTAACATTCTCGCATAAACAGATTGTTCATACACAAGAACCTAACTTACAATCAGTTAAGGTAAACGTAAACGGAACAGTTAAAAGAATTAAAGTTTGCACTTCTTGCTTAAGAGCAGGAAAAGTACAGAAAGCTGTATAACAACTTTAAGCAAAAAAAATGTAAAAAAGAGGACTTAAAAAAGTCCTCTTTTTTATAGAAATAATGTTGTTACCTCTTGTTCTATTATACAAAATAGTAAAAACCCTAGCACCCTGAATTTAGTTCAAGGGCTCTGATATTTGATTAAGATTCTGAAACAAGTTCAGAATGACGATATAATATATTATGTCCTTCGCGGACGGCGGGAACTTTTGTGTCGACAAACTTCCACAAAACTGGATGAACGCTCAACTCATTGATGAAGATATAAATTTTTATGCATTATATCTCTTAAACGATTTTTCAATATTTTTAGATATTGCATTTTTTACAGTATCATATTCTGTTGTGAGTGATGAAATTTCTGTATCCAAATTTTTCATTTTTAAATCTAAAGTTTGTTCTTTTGAATTCAATTTAGCTTTTTCTGTTTGATATTTAGCTTCAGCCTCAGCTATTGCGGTATCATTTGAGATTTCTTTTATATAAGGATCGGTTGCATAGTTGCCTTGATAATAATAACCGTCATCTTTGGGTTTTGAGATACAAAGCATACCGCTTTGAAGCATTTCCTGTAAATATTCGTTATCATTAATTTTATTATTTTCTGTCCAGCCGTTAGCACAAATTTGGTTAAACAAAGCATCATAGAATGTTGCCTGTCCTAAATCGTCGCTTGAAACTTCAGAACCTGTTTTTATAGTATATTCAAATAAAAAATCATCAGTTGCCAGGCGGCTTTCAGATAGATGTCCTTTATGAACACAATATTTCTCCCTACCATCAGCATCTTTTTTAGAAACACCGTTCATGTAATCTGCAAAAAATGTTAAAAAAGCTTTTGCCATATTATTAACGTTAACTGCGGCTTTAGGTTTTGAATGTTTAAACGTACCGCTTTCGCCCTTAACATAAACAAACCCCATATAATCTTGATTTTTATTATTTGCATCTTGGTTCTTATTACCCGAACCTATACATGTACTATTACTACCTGTCTGTAAACTGCTAACAATATTCCCCGAAGAATCTTTAGGGATAAATAGTTTTTGAGTTTCTGTATAAGCATAATCAAGAGCCTTTTCTGTATAGCCATCACCCAAATTCAGAAGTTCTGAAAACTGTTCATACATGGAGTCCAAAACAGTTGTTAAAATGTTTTGAGCGGAAATTACTAAATTAGCATGGGCCTCCCCTCCGGTCTTCTGATTCCCGAAGGCAATATAAGTATCATTTCTTGAAAGCAACTCAGAAAGCGTTAATGACACAGCACTATTATCACCAAGTGAAGTAGTTTTACCCTGATTTACAATTTGAAACCATGGAGAAGATACATCGGCGGTATTAACATTTACAAGAGAAATATCTATTTTTTGTCCATTTTCTGACAATTTTTCAATTAAACCATTAATATTACATTGTTCAGTTGTTATGGCAGTTGTCACTCCGCCGCCAAAGCCTGCCTCCTGATTATACGGTAAACCTAAGATTGTTTCTGCTAATTTTTTATTAATCAAACCGCTTGTATACAAACCTTCGATAAATGCATTACGCATTCCTTCTGAAGGTAATGTGCCCAGGCCTTCCTGTGGAATTCCTGCAGCCCTAGCTGCAGCTGCATATTTACTGTTTAAAGTAACGCGGCCTGCTGAATCTGTTAGAGTTATCGGCATATAGTCATTTAGGGTAGAAGGGCTCATTAACAAACCATAAGATAACGGAGTTGTTGTATCACCTTTGCCATAGTAGTCATATACTAATTTAGTTTGATTTAATGAATTCTGATATTCATTGGATAAATCCGCAAGCTGACGGGACAAAGCAATCTTTTGATGTGATATCTTCATTGACGAAAATTCACAGTCTGATTTTCTTCCTGTTATTGTTAATAATCTTGCCTGTCCTGCAGATAATCCCATTCTTTTATGCTCCTTGAATTGCTGCATAGTTTTTGTCGGATTATCTTTGAAAAATCTTTATAGTTCCCCTCCCCTCCTATCCTATCCTATCCTATCCTATCCTATGAGGGATTATATAAGGGTTTTAGACATTTGTAAATCTTTTGTTACATTTCGTAATTTGTTTAATTTTATTAAGTGATGTTACAAGATTGTTAAATCTATTTGTCTTTTTTCTATATGTAAAATAAAATATAAGTGGAGAAATTTAGAGGGATAGAAGATGATATTAGAACAAGAGTTGAAGGGGAAAACCTTATCTCCTCAAGAAGTGAGAAGTATTTTAAAAACAGATAATAAAGAAATTGTCGAACTTTGTAAACGAGCTTCTATATTGCCGAAAAAAAACAGCAAAGGACAAACTTATTTTTCTTATGAAGAAGTAAAAAACCTTAGAAAAGTTCAGGCTATGAAAAATGCAGCCATGACGCCTGCTAAACTTGAAAACAAACAGCCTTCAGCTGTTCTTAATATTCTAAGCTCCTTAAAAGAAATGGAAACTAAGTTGAGCAACAGAATTGCCAAAGTTATTGATGAAAAACTTGAAGGCATGGATGAAGTTGTTGTTGAACTTATCCGCTGCAAAACAGATAATGAAACTTTAAGACAAAAAATTATTGATTTAAACAAAGAAATTTATCAATTGAAAAATGATTTGCACAGCTACAAACCTGTCGGTCTTGGCTTTTACAAAAAGAAAGAAAAACAAACTTGGGAATAATAGCTCAAACCAGCAAAATACATTAAAATTTAAAGGATTATGCAATGGCAGTAAAAGAAAAAGATACAGATAACTCATCAAACATGGACGAGAGAAGCAAAGCTTTAAAACTTGCTATAGAAAAAATTGAAAAAGACTTTGGGAAAGGTTCAATAATGAAACTTGGCGATAAAGCTACAGTGAATGTTGATGCTATCCCGACAGGTGCATTATCTCTAGATGTTGCGCTCGGCATTGGCGGAATTCCACGCGGTCGTATTATTGAAATATACGGACCTGAAAGCTCAGGGAAAACAACTCTTGCACAACACATTGTTGCAGAATGCCAAAAAAGAGGCGGGATTGCAGCTTTCGTTGATGCAGAACATGCGTTAGATCCTGAATATGCAAGAAATTTGGGAGTACAGGTTGATGAACTTTTAATCTCACAGCCTGATACGGGCGAACAAGCTCTTGATATTACCGAAGAACTTGTACGTTCAGGAGCGGTTGATGTTGTTGTTGTTGACTCAGTTGCAGCTCTTGTTCCGAAAGCAGAAATCGAAGGTTCTATGGAAGATCAGCAAATGGGGCTTCAAGCACGTCTGATGAGTAAAGCATTAAGAAAATTGACAGGTATTATCGGAAAAACAAATACAACTGTTATTTTTATTAACCAGTTAAGAATGAAAATCGGTGTTATGTACGGAAACCCCGAAACAACTACAGGCGGTAATGCTTTAAAATATTATGCTTCTGTTCGTATGGAAATTAAACGTACAGAAGGTGTTAAAGGTGATGACGGAGATGTCGGAAACCATGTAAGAGTGAGAGTTTTGAAAAATAAAGTTGCACCTCCTTTCAGAACTGCTGAATTTGACATTATCTTCGGGAAAGGAATCTGTAAAATCGGAAATATTCTTGATGTAGCAGTAAATCTTGATATCGTAAAAAAAGCAGGTTCATGGTTCAGCTTTAACGAAGAAAAGTTAGGACAAGGCAGAGATAAAGCTAGAGATTTCTTATCTGAAAATCCTGATATTCTAAATACAATTGAAACATTGGTAAGAGAAAAATTAGCCGCATCTTAAATATATTAAAGATTGTAAAGTGTCTAAAAAGCAGATACGACAAAGGTTATTAAGAAAAACATGTTTTTGGTATGATTTAATTAGCAACTAAAAACATGTTTTGTATTTATATACATACAATTTAAAAGTGTAGAAATCGGAGGTAACCACCAAAATGGAAGTAAAAGCAATCAATGGAGTTAACGCCTTAAACTTTGAAGGCAAAACTCAAAAACAGAAAAAAACAAAAACATTAAATAACAATTATCAACCACAGCCGGCATCACATGACGGCGGCAAGGCTATGAGAAATATGATGTTAGGTTTAATGGCATTAGGAGCAACAGCAGGAACGTTAGCAAGCTGCGATAAAGATGATATATTCGTAGAAGCAAATTCATCAGCATCAGCATCTTCTTCCGCATCAGCAACAATTATTGGCGGAAACTGTGATCACCACGATACAATAACAATCATTAAGCCAGATACAATCTATGACACAGACACAATAATACATACTATTATTAAACCAATTCACGTCAAAGATTATCCATTCCACATTGCAGACTCTTTAATCGCACAGGGACAAAACATTAATATTCCTATTGACGGACCGGTTCCTGATGGCTCAGGTAAAGACAGCGTAGTTTATGTTGGCTCTAAAGCCCATAACAGATATGATAATAAATTCTATGAATCAATGGTAGACAGTGTCGGTACAAATAAAAGAGAACTTGCTGTTGTTACAAAAGTCTTAGATTTATATGATTCAAAAAATCCAAAAACAACTTACTTAAAAGCTGTGGTCAATGATGTTCCCGGTAAAGGGATTAAAATCACACGTTATGTAGCTAATACTGACAAAAAACCTGAAGATAACGAACAATATTTATGGAATTATGCCGGTTATGAAGTCCGCACTAACGGCAGAAACGGGAAACGAAATATAAGATCAATATTTGACAACAATAATGAATTAATCTTCCGCGGAGATTACGAAAAAGGACAACAAGCAGGTACATTCCTTTACGGTTCGGTTGTTATTGACCCTGAAACAGGTGACCCTGTTTACGATGAAGACGGAAATTTAGAATTCCCGCAATATGATTTTGATCAAGCTGTAATCTATTCCGATTATGCAAAAAGAAGTGAAGATTATAAACATCCGGGCTGGAAATATGAAGAATAAATAACCTAAACTTTTTCTACACAACTTGTAAACACCCTCTTGAATAAAGCGGGTGTTTACGTTATATAATAAAAATTATGAAAACATTAGCACAATTTATTCAACATAAAAGAGATGAAATTGGATTTTCAACTAAAGGATTGGCAAAAGAATGTAATCTTCCGCTGAGCCTTATTGAAGACATAGAAGCAGGTAAAGAATTATTTTTGCCAGTAACTGTAAGACAAAATCTTGCAAAAGTATTAAAATGCCTCCCCGAAGAAATAAAAGCATTGGAAAAAGACTTTACAAGTTATACAGTTTCACAAGAAATAATTGACAGCTTAAAAGAATTAATTCTAAACGGTGCAGGCGGTTTAAAATGTCCAAAATGCGGAGCTCCGCTGGTTACAAGAATTGCGAGATTATACGATTTAGAAGACAACTTAATGCTTCATCCCAAAGCACATTGTTCAAAATGTTCATTTCACATCACAGAATAATCTCTTGAAATAAAAATAAAATAGTTTATAATATAAAATAGCACATTAAAAATTACATATGGGGACGTTTTGGATTTGACAGGATGTTCGGTTGAGATGAATTGCGAGTCCGAGCGCTGTTCTCGGTTATCAACGAGCCAACTAAATTAAATGCTAACAACGTAATTAAAGCAGACTTCTCTAGAGCACAAGCTTTGGCAGCATAGTCGCTAATTATAGCTACTCATAAGACCCAGCTTGCCGGTTTTATGGGTCCATTATGCAAGCGGCAGTGCATTAATGACGGTAGATGCATCAAGATAACCGTTAAAGGTTAGTGTTTCCGCAAAAAACACTTTGGATTATTTATAAGGTTTTGATATTCCCTGAATAATTCGAGATAATAAATATCTACACTCGTAGAAGTTTGTCAAGATCCATTTTGGACAGGGGTTCAACTCCCCTCGTCTCCACCATTAATAATTACAGAGCTCAATAGCGCTCTTTTTTAATGCGAAATTTCCCGCACCGTGCGGGCTTTCGCCAATTTAAGAGAATATGCTTAGTTTGAATTTTAGAGAATTTAATCTCATTTGCCCCAAATTCTCTTTCCGCAAATAAAAAGAGTCCTTTTTCTACAACTTAGGAGCAAATGGAGGTTTATATCCTTTTAGCCACATTTCATGCATTTTTTTATTTGCTAAACGGTAATGTTGTGAATATAATTCAATACTTTCTACAACATAAAAACCTTTATTATTAAGTATCATATCATTAATAGGATTAAGTTTACTATTAAATATTAGATTGCGACCATTTAAAATAACAGTAATAAAATATCCTGCCATATTAATTACATATGCTCTACGATTATAAAATTTTGCCTTTGAAATAAAGATAAATTTATTAAAGTCTTTACCATTAGGATATTTAAAAATAAATATTTTAAACAAATTATCATAAACTTCTTTATTTTGTAAAATTTCAAAAGCTTTCTGTTCATATTGACCTAAATGAATATCTCTAAAATCAGGTAATGATGATATTGATGCTCTCCATAATATTGAAATAAAAAATTTTCTTAAATATTCATAATTATAATCTTTAGACGTTAAGTAGTAAATCGCATTATCAATAAACATTTTAACTGAATGTTTATTGATTTCTTCAAATAAAATTCTATACCCTTCTTTATCAAATTTCCCTAAAATTTTTCCATCACAATCTGAACACAGAATATTTTTATCATAAGCCCCATTTTGTTGAATTTTAAATTTTCCAGACAAAGAATCTACACTCATATATTGCTCTTTTTTATAATCAAGATAAAAATTTTTAGGTATAATATGTGCTTTGATTAGTTTCTTTTCTTGTCCACAAAATTTACAAGTATTTTTTAATGTCATAAAAATATTATATAAGTTTAAATGAAAGATTTATAAAGAATTAATTATATTTTAATTATTTACAACACTTTTCAGCCATCGCAATCAATTTTTTCACATTTAATTCAGGATCTTGCGTACCATTCATTATGCTTTCGATTATCTCAGGCGGTAGAAATCTTAGTTTACGCAGTCGTTTGTTGTTGCCATTTCTCGCTTCAATCGGGAGTTTTCGCTCTGCTCCAAGTTTGTTATACCAAAAACTTTTTACTATCGCCTGAATCAATTTCATATCATAATTCGCTTTGCCTGGAATTATTATCTTATTTTGCCGTTGCGGAGTCAAAGAAATTCTCACATCAATGCGGTTTGTTATTATTTGTTCATCCTCTTCAGTATGATTAAATTCTGCATTAAAAGCCAGTGTAGCAAAGAGTTTTACAATATAGGCTATATCGTAACTTAAACTTATAGAATCAACATTCAGGTCAACCCGCTTGATTGCTGTCCTTAAAAATACCTTATCAGATTCGTAAACTTTCATTAAATTCAACATTAATTTATGTTGCTCGACAGAATAGTTTTCAAGATATGCCTGCATCTTATGTGTATTTTTTAATAACTTTGTTAAATCATTTTGTACAAAATTTTCAATCTCGCCTGCCGAGATTTTCGTAATCTCTCCGCGTTCATAATCAACAGGATTTTTAATTGCCTGACTTACATAGTATCTATATTGCTTCCCCTTCCCGCTACTATATGATGGAGACATCTTATTACCTTTATCGTCATATAACAAACCCGCCAATAAGGAGCCAGTTTTAGCATTAGTTGAATGCTTTCTTTGAACTGAATTGGCTTTTAATAAATTTTGCACATTATTAAACAATTCTTCCGAAATAATTGGCACATGCAAACCGTCATACTCTTTGTTTTTGTGTACAATCTTGCCCAAATAAACTTTATTTGAAAGTATGTGGTATAAACTTCCTTTAGCTAATTCTTTCCCGTTTCTGGTTAATATTTTCTTTTCTGCAAGATATTTTTTTAATTTGAGTACATTCTTTATCTCAAGATAAGATTCATAAATTATTTGAACATTATCAGCATAAGGCTGTTGCGGGTGCAGCATATAATGATCATCTTTTTCGTATCCGAAAGGACAAACTCCAGACAACCAAAGCCCTTTTTTACGTGAAGCCTCAAATTTATCACGAATCCTTTCACCTGTAACTTCACGTTCAAATTGGGCGAAAGACAGCAGGATATTTAAGGTTAATCGCCCCATTGAAGTTGTTGTGTTAAAATGCTGGGTAATTGATACAAATGATGCATTATGCTTATCAAATACATCAATAATTTTTGAAAAATCCATCAGTGAGCGGGTTAAACGGTCAACTTTATATACCACTACAATATCAATTTCGTCATTTTCAATATCCTTTAAAAGTTCTTTAAATGCTGGTCTTTCCATTGTGCCGCCCGAAAATCCCCCGTCATTGTATTGTTTGTCAACCAAAATCCAACCTTCATGTACTTGAGATTTTATGTAAGACTCGCAGGCTTCACATTGAGCATCAAGTGAGTTGAAGTCTTGTTCAAGTCCTTCTTCTGTCGATTTTCTTGTGTAAATAGCGCATCTTATTAGTTTCTTATCCATTGGCGACCCCAAAGAATTTTTTCCCATTCCAATGCGTACCGGTTATTACATTTGCGACGGCAGAGAGAGTTTTATATAACTTATCATTAAAACTAAAACCGCCTTCAACTGCGATAACCTCGTATTTTTCGCCTTTAAATTCACGAATAAATTTGGTTCCAATTGTCACGTCAAACTTCTTGATTTTTTTGACATTAACAGTTTTTGTCTTTTCATAATTTTGAACAAGAGTGTTTATCTGATTTTGCAACTTACCTGACAACTTTTTATTTTCCAGATGAAAGGTAAGTTCCTTAATCAGATATAATTTGGTATAACCTTTCGGTGCAGGGGTTTTAAATGTTTCCTGCCATTTATTTTGAAGTTCTTTTGTAGTTAAAGATTTTAAATTATTCATATTTACATTAGTCGCTCGCTTATATAGATAAGTCAAGTCTTTCCGACATAAAACTTATCTAAATCTTGTTCGACTCAATAAATTAGATAACAAATATTCATTATTTGTATAAAGAGCATCATAAATACAAACATGGTGATTATAATTTAATAATTGACTTAAAGCATCGCATTGATCATCATGTTTAACTTTTGGAAATCTCAATAATTCATTTTCAAAATCCATCCACCACGATTCTTCTTTTTTAGGAAATAAACATTTGCCATTTTCTATTAAATGAGATACTCCCATCAACCTTGATTGCTTGTCATATTCAGGTTTTATTGCTTCGGGAACTATACAATAATCCTTTTTTAATGTTTGAATTATTTGTGTACCTGAAGCTTTATCTTCAATTAAAATTTTGACATTTTTCTTAAATCTTTCTTTAGCCTGATTATGCATGGCAATAATCTGTTTGATTAAATCAGGAAATTCTAATTTTTTGCGATATACACTAAAAATAAAAGTTCTGTCATTTATATCTTTTAATGCAGTAATACAAACTGAATAATCATTATGTTGCTCTATTTTACAAGCAGTATCCCAAGATTGTATTACTCCGGTTATCGTTATTGAACCGTCATTAATACTTTTAATAAGTTCTTCTTTATCATATTTTTTAAACCATTTTCTTTTAATAATTCCGCCATCTTTTGGTGCGGGATTTTGTTGATATTGACCTGCGAAATTATACTCACCCATATACTCTTTAACACTTCCCAATCGATGAATATTTTCCCTGTCAGGATGAAGTGCCTCGCCTTTACTTCTTTCAATAATTTTATCACCATATTTTGTACGGATCATCCATTTTTCGTCTTGTTCTGCAATTGCCTGAATTTTAATTAATTTAAAATTTTCATCACTATCTAATAAATAACCTGTTAAATCTTCTTCGTGAATTCTTTGCATTACAACAATAATTTTACATGTATTTTTGTTATTTAATCTTGAATACAAAGTATTTCCATACCATTCATTTACTTTATTTCTTTGTAAATCAGAATTTGCATCCGTAGGTTTTATAGGGTCATCTATAATCAAATAATCACCGCCTCTGCCTGTTAATGTTCCATTTACAGATGTTGAAAAACGACCGCCTCCGTCAGTTGTTTCAAAATCCAAAACTGCCTTTTTATTTTTACTTAATTTTGTTTGAGGAAACAATTCTTTATACCATTCTGATTCTATAACTTTTTTACAATCCAAAGCCAATTTTTCTGAAAGTGAATCGTTATAACTAACACATACAAGTGAAGCTTTTGGGTTATGACCTAAAATAAAGGCGGGAAAAGCTACTGAACAAATTATAGATTTCATATAACGTGGCGGTAAATTTATAATCAACCTGTTATGATCACCATTTTCAACTGACATTAATTCACTGCATATTAAATCTATATGCCAATTATCCATATATAAAGCACTCGGCGAAACTTCATTAAAAACTTTTTCAACAAATGATTTAAAATCAGTTCTTAAAATTGCATTCAAAATATCTTTATTCATTATTATTTTCTCCTTTAATTTCATTAAAATCTGATAATCTTTTTAAATAATTTGAAATGATTTTTTCATCATCTCTATTTAAAGCTGACAAGATTTTTTCTTTATCTTCTTCTTTAGCATCAGCCATAAGCATGTGAGGCAACAAAGCATTTGTAGCTTTCAAATCACCTTTTACAGCTTTATTGACAAGTTGAATTAAAACAGCATTCCTTTTAGATATATGCATTAATTTCCCGTTTTCAGTAATCGGAATTGTTTGACTTAAAATCTCATCAAGCAAAACATAAGTATTTTTACTATTTTTAGGTCTTCCGTTTTTATTACCGGACTGCCCCTTTTTAAATTGGTATTTTTTAGGCGGTTTGCCGTATCCTACTTCATATTCTTTATCCATTATTTTTCCTTTCATTTAATAATTCATCATAAGTTTTGTTTTGATTAACATTAAATGCAGATTTGCCTGTTAATTCCTGCCATCTTTTTATAGTTATATCAATATAAATTGGTTCAATTTCAATCCCATAACAAATTCGACCGCATTTTTCCGATGCTATAAGAGTTGTACCAGAGCCTAAAAATGTATCTAGAACAACTTGTCCTCTTTTAGTTACATCAAGGATTGCGTCTTGTACCATTTCAACAGGCTTTATTGTCGGATGGTAATCTGTTTTTTCTTTACCAAATGCATTGACACTCGGATATTCCCAAACATTAGTTCTGTTTCTGCCATGCTTTCCAAGCTGGATATTATTTATATTTGATTTAGTTCCATTTTTAAAAATAAAAATAAGCTCATGCTTTGAACGATAAAAACTTCCCATGCCTGCATTATCCTTATTCCATACACATAAACTTTTAAATTCATCAAATATATTTGTTCCCGCATTGATAATTTCAGCAATATGACGCCAATCCATACATATATAATGCAAAGACCCATTTTTTGAAAATTCTTTTAATAAAGAAAAACTTTTATACAAAAAATTCTTAAATTCTTCTGAATTCATTTCTCCGGAAGCCATCGCAAATTCTTTGTAATGTTTCTTCCTAACACGACAAATTTGTCCGTCAACTTTTAGATTATACGGCGGATCAGTAAAAACCATATCAGCCTGTTTATCTTCAAAAAGTTTTTCAAAAACTTCTTTTTCAAGCGAATTCCCGCAAATAATCTTATGATTACCCAAAATCCAAATATCACCTGTCTTTGTGACAATATCCTTTTCCAAAATATATGGTACGGTATTTAGTTTTTTACTGATATTGATATCTTTTCTGGAATTATCATCATCAAGAATTACGTCAATTTGTGCCATTTCAAATCCTGTAATATCAAGTGAAAAATCCAAATTTAACTTTTCCAATTCACAAAATTCTAATTTTAATAAATCATAATCCCAGTTTCCGTTTTCGGTTAATTTATTATCAGCTATTCTATAAGCTTTTTTCTGTGCTTCTGATAAATAATCCAATTTTATAACAGGAACTTCTTTTAATTTCAATTTCTGAGCAGCGAAAAAACGACCATGCCCTGCTAAAATAACATTATTTTCATCTATCAATATCGGATTAGTAAAATTAAACTCCTTAATAGATTCCATAATTTGTTTAATCTGCTTGTTATTGTGAATTTTAGCATTCTTTTCGTATGGAACAAGAGATGTTGTTTGAAAATTGGTTACAATTAAATTTGTTTTTTGTATTTAATTTCCTTTCTTTTTTTGTACAAAAAACTATTGTAACTTATTTTTCAAAAAAACAGCAACTTTTCATGCCCTATTTCAGTCGCTGAAATAGTACATGAGAGTAGTTAAATTCATAAACTATTCATCAAAAAAATGAAAATCTTCCCCTAGTTTTTCCTCAAGAATTGTTATTAATTCAGACAATTTAATCTGCAAAGCTTCTGCAATTTTCCAAAGAGTTATAACTTTTGAATCTATCAAACCGTTTTCTATCCTGCTTGTATTACCGACATCCAAATCATATTCATGGGCAAGTTTATTAATAGAACCTCTCTCATTTTTAATCCTGAATTCTTTAACTACTTCACCCAAAATTTTTGCGAAATATGTCGATTTGTAATCTCTTTGTTGCATTTATACATTATAGATGGTATAGTGTAGTAAATTAATGTAGCTATACATTAAAAGGAGAATTTATGGCAGATGATATTATAATTGGATTTATTGTTGGTAGTATTTCCGCTATAATTATATATATTTTTTCATGCACCTTAAATGTTGATTTATTTGATAAAAAAAATTTTTTTACTGGTATTTTATCAATTTATTTAGTTTCAAAACTATTATTATTTCTTATAAACAATTACTTTCCTGTTTCAAAACCTTCACAACCAACTACAAAAAATTTAGAACTTATAGAAGCTTACAAATGCCATTTAGATTTTGGGGCAAGAGGAGTTTGCGGAACTATAAAAAACAATAGCTCTCATACATACACATACGCACAAGTTGGTATAAATTTATACGATGCAAATGGAATATTACTGGGTAGCACCCTTAGTAATATAAATAATTTTAGACCAGGTAAATATTGGAAATTTCAAGCACCGGTAATTGAATATAACGCTACATCTTTTGAAGTCGAAGAAATTAGCGGATTTTAAGTTTAGGAGGGTATATGAAAATGAATTTTAATAAAATTGTTTTTACATCAATATTAATTTTAGGACTTACAAGTATACCGGCGCAGGCAAAAGAAAGAATCTGTGGTAGTTTATCCACATACGTTTATATGCAGAATGCTAACCCTCCGCAAGTAGGCTGTTTATATGCATATAACCCTTATGACAGAATGACTCCATTCACATTAAGAGTTCAACAAGTTATTAATGGCGGTATTTTAGTTTCAGCTGATACAAACTACTACGGCAGCTATTTTTCAAATCCAAAAACTATTTTTATCCAAACTTCAAAACAATTTGTAGACGACCAACTAATGAGGGATAAAGAAATAGTAAAATATATGGGAGTTTACGACTACATCACAGTTTTAGGAGCAAGAAAAAGAGTTTATAAATTCTACAGATACGGCAAATACGAAATCGAAAAAAACGTAGACACATCATCACTTGAAGATTACGGATTTATTGAACCTAAAATAACTTACCACGAATATACAAACAATAATAAAAAACCTGCAAAACCAATTAGTACAACCGAAGTTGATGAATATTTTAAATCTTTAAAATCTGCTGAAAAAGAATTTGTTGACACAGCTGATATAAATCCCTCAAAACGTAATGATTTGAAATTTAGGAAATTTTTATTTACTTATTGGAATACAATAGAAGATATTAATGAAAATGTAAATGACGGTATAAAACAACTCTCATTTGAAGATGCAAATGGAACAGATGCTTATGATTCTTGGACACAAAGAGCTAAAGATTTAACTAAACATTATAAAAATAATGGAGTTGATGTTATATTTAATGAGGATCATTTTGTTGCTGCGGTCAAAACTGATTATTTAACCTCTTTTTATAAATATTTAACACTGGAGTATAGAAAGTGGTTAAATTTTGAAGGTAAAAGACAAACTGAAGTGGGAATACAAGATAATTGCCACAGTAAATTATATGAAATAGTAAAAGAAGGAAAAGACTATTACGATAATTAAAATCTATGCAACCTCTAATTCATAGCCTAGTTCTTGGAAAATTTTTACAATAGTAGAAAATTTGGGTTCTTTTTCTGATTTAAAAATACTGTAAAGATGAGTTCTAGACATACCAACTTTTTCAGCAAATCCTGAAACTGTGTCTTTTGCTTTAATAACAATTTCTAATGCACGATAAAAAGAATTAAAATCCCCGTCATCTAGATAATCCTTTAAACTTGCATTTAAGTATAATTTAATATCTTCATCTGATTTTAAATCATTAACTATATAATTTTCTAAATCCAGTGTATGTTTTAATTCTTTCATTGTAAGTTTCTCCATTCTTGAAGTATACTTTTAGCTTTTTCAATGTCTTTTGATTGAGTTGATTTATCGCCACCATTTATCAACAAAACGATTATATTATCAATTTCTGTATAATAAATCCGATAACCGGAGCCGAACTTCAACCGAAGTTCAGATATTTCAGAATCTATCTTTTTATGATCACCGAAATTATTTTCCAATAATCTTGTCAATCTACTTTGAACTCTTGCTTTAGTAGCTTTATCCAACGAATTTATCCATTCAATAAATGGTGCGTTGTCATTTGCAATCTGAGCAATTTTAATAATCCGTTGTTCCATATTTATATTGTATTCTTTAGCAGACAGATTGTCAAGAGAGAAATATTCTTTGAATAGTTTATAGTAAAATAAATTAATACTTGCAATTAACTTGTTTTAAAATAATAATTATTATTATAAATTTTATTAGAATGTTAGGAAGTAATTAAAATATGAATATAAATATTGAACCATTAAGTTTTTATTTAGAAAAAGAAGACAAACCTTTATTATTTCATTTATTAGATGTTGGACAAGGTTTGATGTCATTAGTTGTGTTTCCTGATAATACAACTTTTATTTATGATTGTAATATTACTGAGGATAATAAAGATAATATAATTCAATATTTAACAGAAAATTTGCCTTCAAGATGGAATAATAAAACTAATAAAAATGAACAATGGATTGATATATTTGTTTGTTCTCACCGAGATATTGACCATTTAAGAGGACTGGATATATTAAATGAAAATTTCCCTATTCATTCTATTTGGGACTCTGAACAATGTGGTGCCTCTACATCATCTGATGATTATCAATATTATATGGAATTACGTAGAAAAATAAAAGAAAAATTTGGAGAAAATAATCTTGTAACTCCAAAAGCCAAAGAAATTGTAAAAAAGGGAGCTGCAGAAATACATTGTTTATCACCATTTGAAAATTGTGAAATAGAAGAGGAAACTAAAAAACAACATACAAAATGTATTGTACTATCAATAAAATACGCAAATAAATCTATTTTATTAACTGGAGATTCTGATTGGTATATTTGGAAAAATAAAATAGTTCCAGAATTCAAAAATTCTGAATTATTAAAATCTGAAATTATGGTAGCAAGCCATCATGGTTCTAGATCTTTTTTTACAGAAACAAGCGGCGACAATGATGGTATAGATGTTAAAAAATATCCCGATACTACTTATTTAGATGCGTTAAATTATATTAAACCAACTGTTACATTAATTTCTTGTGCTGATTGTAAAGCTCCACATAATTTACCAAACTCTGAAGCACTTGAAATTTATAAAAATAAAACAGGTTCAGGTAATGATAAACAAGTATTAACTACAAATGATAAAGGTACACTAATTGGATTTATCAAACAAAATGGACAATGGGGAATTACTCCATATCGCTTTAGAAATATAAACAATTCTCGTTCTAATTTCAAAATTATATGTAAAACTAATACGCAGCAAAATGTAGAACATAAATCAACATTAAATAAAGGAGTTAACTTAAAATCAGAAGGAGGATTATTAGATCCTATTGATAAATTAAATGTTTATTGGGAAGTTTCAAATTGTGGCATATTAGAAGATGAAATACATCAAGAAGTTTATTATAAAAATAAAAATGAATTAGCAGAAAAGTTACATTTCACAAGAGATTTACAATATTTAGGTAGGCATCTACTCCGTTGCAGAGTAAAAAACTCAAACAAAAATGTGGATATAACTAAAATATTTATAATAAATTGTGTTTAAATATAAAATTTATTTGTCTGGTAAAAACCGTTTACTTTGTAAATATGCCCTAAAAATTGCTACAACATGATATTCTGCAAATCTATTTATTCTTCGATACATAAGCAAAGTTAAAACAAATAAAACAACATCAATAACTATATAATTTTTATTTAATAACTCACTAAATGAAAATAAAGAAAATAATATAGTATAAAACAAAAATATTGCAAATAAATTACGAGCTAATCCATAATAAATATTAAAAAGTTCTGCTTCAATAAATTCATGTTTATTTGAATGTTCTTTTAATGCGCTTCTAAACAAACAATAAATACTATGACTATCTTTACAAGTAATATTGTTAAATTTAAGTTGAAAAAAATCTTTTGCTTCTTGACAACTAAATTCTTTTTCTTCATCAGTCAATAAGTGGCAATCTTTCAACAAAATTTTTTCTGAAGGTCTTTTAGTAATAAATTTTTCAAATATATTACTAAATTCGTGAAAAATAACTCCAACAACAAAGGAAATAGGAATAATTGCAAAAACGATAAATGCTGAATTTAACATATTTGAGATTTCAACAATATTAATATTCTTTAAAAATAATAACGCTAAACAAACTGCTATAAATCCAGGTATTAAATAACTTAAAACATCGTATACATTAAATTGATTTGGTAAGTTTTGCATAAAATTTTATTTCCTATCATCTACAATATAACAAAATAATAAACAATATTATTTGTAATGTAAATAAATTTTATACATAAGTTAATATATTATTTTCCCTGCAAATTCCCTGTTACTATATTTAGGGAAATTTATAGAAAATGCCCGATTTATCTGTTTACAACTTCAATATTTTTCAAATTTCCCTGTAATTTTCTAAAAATACACTGTAATTTCGGTATTATCAGGGAAATTATTCAGAGCCTCTTGCTCACAGGACTGCTCACTCCATTTTTACAAGTCATAGCAAGGATTAGCGCTATTTTATATAATGTAAACACACACACAGTGTGCAATTTAATAAAATTAAGGGAGTTTAGAAAGAGAGAATTTTGAGTTAAGCAATCGCAAATTCTCTTTTGGCAAATAAAAAAAGTCATTTTGTAAAAGCTTTTATAGTGTATAAATAATTTAACGTAATAATTTTTTTGTACATTTTTGTTTTATTATGGGTATTATATTATTATAGTGTTATCAGATAATATGGTTAAAAATATGAAATCAATAAAAGAACTTTCACTTGAATCAAAAATTTTAAAAAGACTGCAAAGTTATCCAACCTGTACTGAAATGGTAAATTACTTGTTTGCAGATGAAGAACTGCAAGAAATGCAGGATTATGCCAATAACGTTTCGATTAAAAGACTCGGATACAATGACCACGGTCCTGTTCACATGCGTCAGGTGGCAGCAAATGCAATTAAAATGCTTAATTTACTACAGGATGCCGGAATAAGAACATCATTAGAACAAGAAGAAATCGGAACATTTGAAGACAGTATGTGCGCAGTAATTATTGCAGGCTTAATGCACGATTTGGGAATGATGATAGGACGTCAGGGACATGAAGACATGTCTGTAATCTTAGCTAAACCTATTATTGAAAGGACATTAATGCATGTTTTACCGGATAACCTTCACAGACGTACGGTAATCAAATCACTTGCAATAGAAGCAATTATAGGGCACATGTCTTCCAGAAAAATACATTCAATTGAAGCCGGCATAATTCTAATAGCTGACGGATGTGATATGACCAAAGGACGTGCAAGAATTCCAATGGCAATAAACACAACTCCAAGAGTTGGTGATATTCACAAATATTCCGCAAATGCAATTAACAGAATTGGAATACACCACGGAGAAAATAAACCAATCCGAATTGATATTGAAATGTCAGGCGATGTAGGATTTTTCCAAATCGAAGAAGTACTTTTGACAAAAATAGAATCAAGTCCCGCAAAGCAATATGTAGAATTATATGCAGGAGTTGAAGGACAGGAAGCTAAGTGCTATTTATAATGATTCATATTTTTTAAAGAAGTAAAAAAGAAGCGAAAAACCTATAAAAGCAAATAATACACCCGATAAAGCCGTATACTCATACCCAAATCCATAAGTAACAGGCATTCCTCCAAAGAAGGCTCCTGCGGCATTTCCAAGGTTAAAAGAAATTTGAGAGCAAGAAGCGCCGAGGATTTCACCACCTTTTGAATTTTCAATCAATAGCACCTGCTGTGGTGCTGAAATAGCAAAAAGACAAGCAGTACAAACACACATTAATGCAACTGCAACAAACGGGCTGCCCGCACAAAAAAACATGAGCAAGAGAGACACACTTGCAACCAGCTGAGTAACAGCTGCAACTATTGCAGGTGAAAACTTATCAGAAAACTTACCGCCTAAAATATTTCCTGCACACATACCTGCACCTGCAAGCACCATAACAAAAGAAACATATTTGGGTAAAATACCGGCAGTTTTAACAAGTAAAGGATTTATATAACTGTACATACAAAAAATACCGCCATTACCCATTATAACTGCAAGAATCAAAATCCACGGTACAGGAGATTTGAAAAATTCAAACTGTCCGCGGAATCCAGTATCAGGCAAAGGGTTTAAATATGGAACGAATTTTAGCACGGAATATAAAACAAAAAAACCGAATAATCCGATTATCAAAAATGTAATTCTCCATGAAAAATTATGACTAATAAATGTCCCAAGAGGAATTCCAAAAAGGTTTGCAATAGTCATTCCGGAAACCATAGTTGCTACGGCTTGATTTTTTTTGCCGATATCACATAATTTGCCTGCAGCAATTGCACCTACACCGAAAAATGCGCCATGAGGAAGACCAGCAATAAATCTTAGAGCACAGAATATATGATAATTCCCAGCAAATGCAGATATCAGGTTAGCTGCAGTAAAAACTGAAACAAGAATAATTAACAACTGTTTTAAAGGTCTTGTTCTACCGAGAATGACAAGCAGAATAGAGCCGAAAACAACTCCAAGAGCATACATTGAAATAAAATGACCTGCAGCGGGAATAGAAATCGACATTGATTTGGCGATATCCGGCAAAATCCCCATCATAACAAATTCGGTCATCCCAAGACCAAATGTACCTAATGCGAGAGGTAAAAGACAAGTTGATTTCCGCATAATTAATTCCTTTTGTAATTATATGATAATTTTTATACCAAAAAAGTTAAATTTTATCAAACCAATCAATTAAGAGCTTTTTATTAGACATTATTATCAATATTTTCCGTTTTCAATTTTATTAATCAAATCCTGATAAGCAGCATTTGCAGAATTTTTTGCATATCTTGCCAAACGTCTGCAAGCAATTGGTTTTAAATACTCAAGCTTTTGAGGATTTCCTTTTTTAAGAAAGAAAAGCATCGCTTGTTTTCTGTTTTCAAACAGTTCATCTTCCGGCATTTTGGCAAGCACATCCCCAAACGTTTGCGGGCGGGTTTTTCTATCCCATTCATAAAACGGTGTTTTAAGAAAACAGAATTTTTCTGCATACGAAAGAATACAAGGTGTCCAAGAAACATCTTCATACTTTAAAATTCCTAAAGGATGTTCCTTAACTATAGAAGCTTTATAAAGCTTGTTCCATATAGCGCAATTGTAAAACCCAGGGGTATACATAATTTCAAGGTATTTGTCAATATCAAGAGGAATATCTGCCATAAAAGGAAGGTTGCAATGCACAGAATACCCTCCGTCAAACAGCCTGTACAATGGAGCAACAGCAACATCACAATTATTTTTGGTAATTGATGCATATAATTTGCTTATCATATCAGGGCGGATTAAATCATCATTATCCATAAAGGCAATGTATTCCCCTTTAGCTGCTTCAATACCTTTATTTCTTGCATCTGCAACACCACCGTTTTCTTTTGTAATTGATACTACATTCGGATAATTTTTATCATACCAGTCAATAATTTTTTGAGTATCATCGGTACTTCCGTCATTTACAATAACAATTTCCAAATCATCAAAATCCGATGCCAGTGCACTGTTAATACTTCTTATAATATAATCCTGCGCATTGTATGCAGGTATTATAAGAGATACTGAAGGCTTTTTATATTTGCGTATACTCAATGAAACTTTCTTTGATTCAGCAATTATTAAACGCCCGTCAGGAGTATTAACAAAAGCCTGCACATAAAATTTTGAAGTCCCTTTGTAATCATACAAAGGCAAGTAATGCATAAGTTTATCGGTTGTTTCGTAAATAGGTTTGTCAAGATTTTGAGTAAAGACAAGAAAACCGTCAGCATCTCCGATAAATCCCCACGAAAGAAAGTTATTATAGTTGTACGACTTGTAAATGGAAACACTTTCAAACCTGTTTTCATTAACTTTTACAACAGGAGATGAAGCAAGAAAATTTCTACCTCCCCCTTCTTCTTTTTTAAAAGGTTTAACTTTGAATTCGGTTTCCGCACGCAATTCGGCAGTAACATATTCACTATCTGAATTTTTAAACCCGTTAAAACCTATTTCATCTTCATTACGATAAAGCCTGTATGCATCAGCGCCTTCATATTTACTGTAAAAAAGTTTAATATTTTTATCATCTACAAATCTGTATTGAACATCTATAGTATCAAATTTGAATTGACGTTTTGAAGATTCATCAATAATTTTACCATCCTTAACAGCCTGAACAAAGCACTCGTTATCACCGTAAGGTACAAGCGAAAATCTTACGGAAGTATTGTCGTAAACCCTTGATGCTTCATAGAAAATATCACCTTTTTTAAAAAAAATTTTATAATAATCGGCTTTTACATCTGCCCAAGAAATTATAATTTTTGTATTTTTAAGTTCAATATTAATATCCATACAACAGCTTAATTCCCCTGTTTATTCTTACTACGGTAAAGCATAACATGTTTACACCAAATACAGTCAAAACTGTCATGCTGAACTCGTTTCAGCATCTGTTATATTTGAGACCCTGAAACAAGTTCAAGGTGACGATATATACAATGTTTAGTGTAAACATGTTATACCTTACCCTTACTACATTATAGCAAAAAACAGTTTTTTCTGCTATAATGACATTAATAAATTACGGAGGGAAGTGTATATGAAAAAAATCATTCTTGTTCTTGCTTTATTAATTGTTTCTGCACCTGTGTTTTCGGAAGAAATCAATCTTACACCGAAAAATACATTTTCAGGATTTAACAACAACGGAGCACGCCCGAAATATCCACAGTTAAACAAAACACTTTCCGCATCCGATTTAATTGAAGAACAGAGTGAAAATGAGATTATGGGACCAAAATCTGTAAGAGAAATGGGAAGTACAACACCTTCAAATGACGGGAGAGCACCTATGACTTACAGCCAGTTTCCGCAAAACTATGACAGCTCAAACAGTATGATGCTTATGCAGGGCGGAATGCAAAATATGTTTATGGGATATTAATTTGTCCTGAGCGGTGAAAATGTATATGTTACCGGAGCCGGACGTTTAAAATCATTGTATTTATGAACGGTCATTCCGGGAACTTTGGGTTCTCTATGTCTTTTTATAGTCATGCCTGAAACATATCCGGGATTACTTCTTGCAGGACTGTATGAATATATCGGTTGTTTTTCTTCTTTTTTCTGTCGGTGGCAGCTTCCGTTGCATCTTATTGTTCTACCTCTGCCTACTCTGTAGTGTGAATAATGGCGTCTATGAGGTTGAGGGTTAACAAGTTCAACAGGGCGGTCTTTCCTTACTGTTCTTGCAGATGCCTCAGGAAGAACAAAGGAACAGAAACAAAATAGAAATAGTATAAAAACGACCGTAAATTTTTTCATTAGACCTCCGCCTTTATCTTAACACATTGTTTTGGTATATTTGGATTATGATAATTTTTTCTGACAAAATCTTTACAAATCCGATAGACGTAATTAGTGCATTTAACCGAGAAGAACTTGAAGCTGCCTTTAGTTTAATCGAAAAATTAAAACAAAAATACTATCTTACAGGTTACATACGCTATGAAGCTTTCAGTGTTAGAGAATGTCATTTACCGCTTTTGTATTTTGAAGTCTTTGAAAATTACCGAGAATATAAACCGCGTGAAGGCAAAAATTTGCCCCTAAACCCTGTTCCTTGTGTAAATTTTTGTGAATATTCAAACGCAATAAAAAATATTAAAGAAGAAATTGCCTGCGGCAATACTTATGAAGTTAATTATACTTATGACTTTGAAATACCTTATGAAGGTGATAATTTGGAACTTTTTGAAACTCTCTTGAGCCGCCAAAAAACACCATACAATTTCTATTTAAAAAATGATTATGATACGGTACTTTCATTTTCCCCCGAACTGTTTTTTACACTGAAAGATAACCATATTACAACAAAGCCGATGAAAGGCACTGTAAGACGCGGAAAAAACAGAGAAGAAGATATAAAACTTATTAATTATTTACAAAACGATGAAAAAAACCGCGCTGAAAATGTTATGATTGTCGATCTTTTAAGGAACGATTTAGGACGCATTGCAAAAACGGGTTCTGTCAGAGTTTCAAAGCTTTTCGAAATAGAAACGCACAAAACACTTCATCAAATGACATCGCAAATAGAAGCAGATTTAAAAGACAACACAACATTGTATGACATATTTAAAGCAATTTTTCCCTGTGGTTCTATAACCGGAGCACCCAAAATAAGTACAATGAAAATAATTAATCAGATTGAAAAAGGAACACGCGATATTTACTGCGGAGCAATCGGAATGATTTCACCGAAAGAAACAGTTTTCAGTGTTCCGATAAGAATTCTTCAAAAAAGTAAATATGATAAAAACTTTAAATATCGTGTCGGCGGGGCAATTGTATGGGATTCTGACATTCAGGACGAATGGGAAGAAACACTTACAAAAACAAAATTTCTAACGAACAATTTTCAGATAGTAGAAACAATAAAAGTTGAAAACGGTAAGCTTTTATTTGAAAAAGAACATTTCGAAAGAATGGAAAAAACCGCAAAATATTTCGGATTTAAATTTATTACGCCTAAAATTCTCCCCGAACGTGATGGTATTTTACGCATACTTTTGCATAAAAACGGAAAAATTACAAAAGAATACAAACCGTTGTTATCCCATACAACAAACAAAATTACGATTTCATCCGTAAAAGTTAATAGCAGTAATGAATTTCTTTATCATAAAACAACTTACCGCCCGTGGTTTTATGAAAGTTACCAAAAAATTGCAAATAACGACATTTATGACGAAATATTTTTTAACGAAAAAGGAGAGCTTACAGAAGGCGCAAGAAGCAATATAATCCTTCAGATTAACGAGAAATTGTATACTCCTCCTGTAAAATGCGGGCTTTTGAACGGAATTTACAGGCAATCTATGAAAAATATAACCGAAAAAATTCTGTATAAATCAGACCTTCTCGAGGCGGAAAAAATATTTTGCGTTAATTCAGTCCGCGGAATTGTCGAGGTAAAATTATGATTTTGATTGATAATTACGATTCATTTACCTACAATATAGTTCAATATCTTGAGGAACTCGGGGTTAAACCAAAAATTTATGAAAATGATAAAATTACCGTTGAAGAACTGCAAAATATTGATTTCAACAGCATAATAATTTCTCCCGGAGCAGGCAACCCTGCCACAGCAGGCATATCAATGGATATTATAAAAGAATTCCATAAAACAAAAAATATATTTGGAATTTGCTTGGGGCATCAATGTATAGCGCAATTTTTCGGAGGGAAAGTTGTTAAAGCTAAAGAACCTGTCCACGGAAAAACATCCGAAATATATTTTGATGAAAGTTGCAAACTTTTTAAGGGGATTAATCAGGGATTTAAAGCAACAAGATATCATTCTCTTATTGTAAAAGATTTGCCGGAAAGTTTAAAAATTACGGCAAAAACAAAAGACAAAATAATTATGGGAATTGAACATAAGGAATTGCCGATTTACGGAGTACAGTTCCACCCCGAAGCCATATTAACTGAATACGGACATGAAATATTAGAAAATTTTATAAAAATATAAGCTTATTTATTTTTAATAAAAGCTATATGATAACCCAAAATTTTGGCAATAGCCTGACACTCTTTCAAAGATAAAGAATCTCTGTCTAACTTACCATACAAACTTTGCCTGGTATAAGGTTTGCACAATTCTTTAGTCATCAACTCTGCCAATTTAATTATAGACATATTATGCAAAGTCAATAATGAACGAATATAGCTTTTATTTTCATTATCCATAATTAAATTATATTTTTATTGACAAAATAGTTCCAACAAACTATAATTTGTCTTAAATACGATACATATTAGTTATTAATGAGAATTTTATTAAGATATATAAATGGGATTAATAGATATGAATACAGAAACGCAAATGAGCATTATTGCAAAAACAATTAAGGAAAATAGAATAAACAAAGGTTATTCTCTCAAAGAGCTTGCAAACTTAACTTTTCTACCTGTTTCTACAGTAAAACGGGCTGAACACGGCAGTTTATTCGTGAAATTTGATGAATATATCAAAATATTCTATGTGCTTAATATGATTCATCCTGATTTTTTATAACTTTATAACAGCACTGTGGCGGTTTGTTGTTGCATTCTCTTTTCTGTAAGAGAAAAACAATTCATTATTGCAGACAGTACAATAAGGGCATACATCAATTTCTTTCACGCCTGCTTCCTCAAGCTGTCTTTTATTAATCCCTTTTAAATCGACATAAATATTACCCTGACGAACTTCATATAATCCCGAAAAATCATCAACCGTTTGAGATAATTGTCTGTATACATCCTCTCCTACATTGTAACAGCAAAAAGAAATTGCAGGGCCTATTGCAGACTTTAAATTTTTTGGTTTTGAGCCGAATTCATCTTTCATCTTTTGTACTGTTTTTGACGCAATATTTCCGGCAGTTCCGCGCCAGCCCGCATGAGATACAGCAGCAATTTTGTTTTCAAAATCATAAATTATTACAGGCGTACAGTCAGCAAAGTTCAAATAAACAGCCTGCTCGCTATTTGCAAGGATTAAACCGTCAGTATCGGGATACGAAGAAATTCCTGCTCTCGCAATTTCAACATTTGAAGTATGAGTTTGAGACGGATGAATTAAATTTTCCTCTTCAATCCCCAAAAATTTACATATATCTTTTTTATTTTCTTTTACAGTTTCTTCAAAATCAGGCTCTTTTGTCTTTATAACGCTTTCCCGCGTTGTAAAAAAATGCTGCAGCCCGTTAAGAACACTGCTTTTTAATATCTTTTTCCCGTTAATCTCTTCAAAATAAAACATAACTATTTTATACCATAAAAAGATTAATTGAATAAAATAAAAAAGTATGTTAAAATTTTTGCGATAAAGGAGAGAGAAATGAAAGAACTTTTAAAAAAATGTTTAGTGGAATTTATAGGGGCATTTTTTCTTGTATTCACTATCGGATGCGCCTTATTTCCTAACGGACAAAACGGTTTTCCGCCAATGGCAATAGGTTTTGTTTTAATGGTTATGATCTATGCGGGCGGTCATATTTCCGGCGGGCATTATAATCCTGCAGTATCTCTTGCTGCCGCTATAAGAGGTGCTATATCATGGAAAGATTTTGTACCCTATATTACAGCACAATTTATAGGGGGCGCTTTAGGAGCATTATTAGCTTCTTACATTGTAGCTATTCCGCCGTATATCACAGAAACTTCCTTCAGCATAACTCCTATGATTATTTGCGAATTTCTGTTTACATTTGCATTATGTTATACGGTTTTAAATACAGCAACATCAGAAGATACTAAAGGAAACTCATATTTTGGACTTGCAATAGGCTCAATTGTGCTTGTAGGCTTACTTGCAACATCAGGAACATGCTACGGAGCATTTAACCCGGCAGTAGCTTTAGGTCTTTTAACAATGAAAATGACGCAGACAAAATTAATTTTAATAACCCTCTTAACTAACTTTGCAGGAGGCGCAGCAGCGGCAGGAGTTTACAAAATTACTTCAAATGATTAATGAAAAGCACCCATAAGGGTGCTTTTTTATAACTGCATTCCTCTATTTTCGTCCATAAAACACTGGCAAGTAGGGCTTAATGTCCCATCACAGCATTTCGAACGTCCGCCGGAGCATCCGCATACACCACCATGACGAGAACAACACCCTCTGCCTGCTATCAAACATTCACCATATACAGATGTTTGATTTGAATAAATTTGTACACCTAAACAAAAAAATGCAATTAATGAGAAAACAAATAAAAACTTTTTCATATAAATTACTCCTTTGTGCTATCATATTAACATGAAAAAGATTTTAGGAATTATTTTAGGATTAGCGTTATTGCAAAATGTATGTTTTGCACAGGAAGGCGTGAGCTTTGTATATATAAACGGCTCTAATAACAACAATGAAAAAATGCGTAACTGGTACATTAAAGGCGTACAAAAACTTCATCCGGTTATGAAACAAAAATTTGAGAAAAACAAAGAAATAAAAACAGTTTTTCTCGAAAAACCACAATACAAAATTAATGACGAACCAGTAATATTTTTTTGGGGCGATAAGAGCAGAGCTGATTTGGAATTTGTACAAAAGCAGTTAGACATAACAAAAGCACTCAGTCCTACTGTTGCATACAAAGTCCGTGAAATGCTTACCGCATATCTGCATGATGCAATTTGGGTTCAAAAGCAGCACAATATGCTCCCTATCCTTGATGATTTGAATGAGACGATTAAACAGGAAGCGGAAAAAGGAAATAAAGTTGTTTTATACGGTTACTCTGCAGGAACATTTATAACTTATGAATATATGTTCAACAAGCTTCCATACATAAATACAGAAAATCTTTTTAATACAATTGACGTCAGTGATGAAGTCAGAAAATTTGTAAAAGAACACAAAACAGAAAATACATGTATTTCAGCCCTTTCCAAAGCAGAAATCGGTGTTGTATCACAAAGCGGTCATTTAATTCTAAAAAAGATTGATGATAACTCGCTTGAAGAAAATTATCTGAAACTGCAGGAAGCAACTCAAACAGCCTGCGCACCGGTTGACTCGCTGAAAGGTGTTGTGAATTTTGCAAGCCCTCTTGTACTATTTTACTCAGACCTTGCAGATTCAGATTACGAATTGACGTATTACAATAAGTTAATGCTTAAGTACATAATTGAAAACGGTTTGTTCTTCATTACAGTAAATTACAGGGAAGATCCGCTCGGATTTCCGTCTACAAAAAACCTTACTATTGACGAAATGGAAAAACGCGCAAACATCGAAATCGAAAACCCTAAAGGTTTTGTCTATGATAATTCAAGTGTGTGGTCAAAACGTTCGGTTCTTTTTGCTCACACCTCTTACTGGAGCGCAAAAAGAACTTTTTCCAACGCAGTTGTAAAAGCTTTCACTAACGGCTACAGGCTGCAGTATGACAAAGAATTTCAAGAAAAAGTTTTGAAAAATAACCGGAAAAAAGTTAAATTTGAAATGATATAATAAGACAGAAAATGCACAAAAGCAGCTGACAAAAATACAGAAAATCATAAGGTAATTAATAAAGAGGATAAAAAAATGAATTTTGAAGACGGCGCCCAGTTTGATCCGGGGTTTGTACAACATATAACAGCGTTTGTACCGAATATTGAATATATTTATGCAGGACTTGACAGATTTAAAAATTTTAATCAGAAAAAAGCTCAATTTAGAATGTATTATCCCAAAATCCAGTCACTACTAAAAAATTATTTAGGTTTTTATTTGGGCTGTATTCTGTGGGCTGTATATATCAAAAATCTTGGAAACAAACCCGTTTTAAATAACCTTTGCTACGGCGGCGAATATTCGGAAAAAGATACGTTAAGCGAAGTTGAATTTATAGAGGAATACATTGAGCAATTAAAAAAAGACGTAAAATATTATACTGGGCAAAATTTTTCGATTGATACTGAAAGTTTGAATATTCTTGCTGCATACAGGGAATTTTTGAAAGCAAACAAAGGCTTTGTTGAAACAAAAACAACTGATGACATTAAACTGCCTCAAAGCCTAAAAACACCGTCCGAAAAAGAGCTTGCAGAAATTCTTGAAGGCATTGAAAAAGTTATTGCTAACGGTAAATTGTATGAATTGTTTCCATTAGCAAAAAAGGTTTTATAAAAAATGGATTTAAGAACAAAATTATACCAAATGTTTATACTCGGAACAGAAGGCGGCGGGTATGAAAAAGCTATTGAAAACGGGCTTGGCGGAATAATATTTTTCACAAAAGACATTCAAAACCCAATACAGTTTCGCAGGCTTATTTCCGATATAAAGTCAAAAGCTTCATGCACACCGTTTTTATCAATTGATCAGGAAGGCGGAAGAGTAGAACGAACAGAAAATATTCATAACGGTAAAAAATACCTATCCGCAAAATATGCTTATGCAAAAGGAGAGGATTTTTTACACAATCAAACAAAAGAAATTGCAGAGGAATTAAAAAGTTACGGACTTAACCTGAATTTTGCGCCCTGCATTGATGTAAACACTAACCCGAATAATCCGATAATCGGCGAACGAGCATTTTCCAATAATGTAGATGACGTTATTAGGGGTGAAAAAATAGTTTCACAAACATATAGAGAAAACGGAATTATACCTTGTGCAAAACATTTTCCGGGACACGGAGACGCTAATACAGACAGCCATTTGACACTTCCAGAAATCAATCTGTCACTAAAAGAAATGGAGAACACGCATATAAAACCTTTTGCTGCTTGTGCAAAAACAATCGAAATGATAATGGCAGCACATCTTCACTGTACCTGCTTTGAAAAAGATGTAATTCCGACATCTTTAAGCAAAAACGCAATTTCTTATTTAAGAAATAAATTAGGCTTTGAGGGTGTAATAATTTCCGACGACATGATAATGGCGGGTGCTACGCACGTAGCCCTGCAACACAATCTCTGTCATAACTTAGCAAGTCATAGCAATAGTTTAGCTCAAAAAATTGAAACTTGTGAAATGGGAATTCGTGCAGGCTTGAATATGTTTATTTACAGAAATTCTACACCTGAAACAATCAACATAATTGAAACAATTGCTCAAAAAGCATTAATAGACAAAGAACTCCAAGAAAAAATTGAATATTCATTCGGAAAAATTATGGACTTGAAAAAGAGAAAAAATATGTTATAATAAAAATATAGGGAAAAGGCTTTAAGAGTCTCTATCTCCTAAAACCTTTCTTCGTTCCCTATAAGAAAATCGAAATAATTTGTAAAAGATGTCCTGCTAGAGACAGGACATTTTTTATTATCTCTTTTCTCATATTCTCACCTCCTTCAGCCGATTTCTTCGTAACCAGTGTGTGCCAAAGAGGTTTTTTGGAACTTACCCTTTTATATTATAGGGAAAATCTTTATAAAATGCAATATTATTAAAAATTTGATTTAGTCTCTAAAAAAAATTTCAGGGTGACAAGGGTTACCATAGTGTCATTCTGAACTCGTTTCAGAATCTAATGTTATTCATAAATCAGCAATAAGGTACTTTCTTGTACCGACAAGAAAGTACCGCAAAGAAATTCTCGGCAGTCACTACGTTCACTAATCAATTGTAATTGCTCAACTAAAGATGAGCGAACTCGCTACCGCTCAAACAATGCTCATCTTGTTGTTGTTTCGCAAACATTGATTGTTCACTTCGTTAATTGCCGAAATATTAGAGTAAGGCAACGATAACGAAACTAATAATAATTATAATCGAAACTTAAAAAGGCTGGATTGCCACGCTTTCGCTCGCAATGACTAATGGTCAAGTCATTCTGAACTTGGTTCAGAAGCAATATTGAAAATTATAGCCCCTGAAATGAATTCAGGATTACTATAATTTTTATTTTAAATACTTTTGTAAAATCAATTTTTTCAAAGCTCTTGAATACACAGCATTAGGATCTATTGCAAGAACTTTATCAAGAGTTTCTAAAGCACCTTTGTAATCTTCAAGCTTCTTTTGAATTACTGCTTTATAATAAAGTGCATCTACAAATTTTGGATCAAGTTCAACAGCTTTATCGAGGTCTTTTAATGCTGATTTTAATTTTGCAGTATCGGGAGCATCATCGGCAAGAATTACCTGCGCACGATTGTAATATGCATCCGTCATTTTATGATTTAATTCGATAGCTTTTGTATAGTTTTCATAAGCCGGTTCTAACTCATTCAAGTTATGAAAAACTATCGCCAAAGAAAAATAAGGCATTGCACTATCAGGGTTCAATGCTATTGCCCTATTTAGAGAATGCATAGCTTCATCAAATTTTCCTTCGTTAGTTTCTGAAATCCCTTTATCTAAATAAAATTTGTAATCATGCATTTTATCCATAAATTTTCCCTCTATTATCTTTTAGCTCAATTAAACCACATAATGTAGAAAACCACAATCACCTTATGATATAATTCGTTTTATGAATATTCTTTTTATAACAGATTTATATCCGGTAAGCGAAAATGAAAAAACGACACCGAGAACTCTTTTTGATTTTGTCAAAGAATGGGAAAAACAAGGGCATAATGTTGATGTTATAAAACCGAATTTCATATTAAATTCTTTTTTGCGAGGCAAACCATTTTACAAAACCGGACAATATGGAAAAATTTTCAACGTAAATTATTGGAGTCCATTTTGGTTTGATATCAGAAAAAATTTTCCGCAATTAGAAAATTATGATGCAATAATTGCTCATATGCCATCAGGAATTTTATTTGCAGACAAACTTGGAGTTCCATTTGTTGCAGGAGTGCATAATTCAGACTTAGAAGTGCTCACAAATCCGCTATACAAATTTCATTTCAAAAAAAGACTGGAAAAAGCTCTGCGCAATGCAAAAGCAATTGCCTGCCGTTCTTTTGTAATAAAAGATAAACTACTAAAACTTTATCCTGAATTTGAAAATAAAACATTCACAGCCCCGTCAGGTATTAACAAAGAATTTATCGTTTCAGATTTTGCCCCTATAAACCGTAACAAAATCAAGGTTTTAACCTGCGCGAATTTCAAAAAAAGAAAAAATATAGATAAAGTAATTGAGGCCTGCAAAGGGCTTGAAAGTTTTGAATTGACTGTAATCGGCGACGGAAAAGAAAAAAAACATTTGGAAGAAATTGATAAAAGTGTAAAATTTACAGGACATCTTCAACACAATCAAGTCCTTGCAAAAATGAGAGAAAGCGATATTTTTATCCTGCCGAGTATCGGTGAAACTTTTGGTATGGTATATTTAGAGGCAATGTCACAGGGATGTATTACAATCTGTACAAAAGATGACGGAATTTCAGGAATTATCAAAGACAGTCAAAACGGCTTTTTAACTCTCCCAATTTCAAATGAAATAAGAAAAATACTCCTTAATATAAAAAACATGGAGGATGACAGGCTGAATACATTGCGCTACAATGGTTTACATACAATCAAAGAGTATACGGCAGACAAATGCGCAAATGAATATTTGCAACAAATTTTTAAGATTTTGTAAAGATTTGACATCATTTAAGCATGTTTTTGGTAGTATTAAACTGGGTTGGTGATTTACCCTTTTGTGTGAAGTAGCCGAAAACCTTGAGAGGATAAGCCCGAAAGGAAATATTTAATGAACAAAATTTTAATTGTACTTTTGACACTTTTATTTAACATTCAACAGGCAAACGCATTTAATATTGATGCTTTTATGGATAAAAATGTCGCGCCGGTATCGGATGGCATAGCGAAAATTATTTTCCACCCTGTTCATGTTTTTGGTGCAGATGTGCCGATTATTATATTTTGGATTTTGTTTGCGGGAATATTTTTTACTTTCTACCTGAGAGGTATTGCAGTATGGGGCTTTAAACATGCAATTGACATAGTGTTTAAGCCTAAAAAATCTGATGACGGAACAGGTGAAACATCTCCTTTTCAGGCTCTTATGACAGCATTATCAGGGACTATAGGGCTTGGAAGTATCGCAGGTGTTGCAATTGCAATTTCAATGGGCGGACCTGGTGCTGCTTTTTGGATTATAGTGGGCGCACTTCTCGGCATGTCATTAAAATTTGTAGAAGCAGCATTGGCTGTTAAATACAGAAGATTTAATCTTGACGGTTCAATATCAGGCGGGCCGATGCATTATATGGCACACGGCTTAACAAGAAAAAAACTGAGATGGCTTGGACAGCCTTTATCTGTAATATTTGCAATTCTTTGTATTTGCGGCGGTATTACAGGCGGTAACATGATACAAATTAATCAGGCAGCTAATCAGTTTGTAAATGTTTGCGGCGGTGAAAACGGATTTATGCATAATTTCCATTGGGTAATCGGTCTTGGAATGGCAATTGTAGTCGGTTTAATCGTTATCGGCGGAATTAAAAATATTGTTAAAGTTACGGAAAAAATTGTTCCGTTAAAGATTTTCATATATTTGTTTGCAGCAATGGCAGTTATCGTATGCAATTTTAAATTAATCCCGCACGCTGCCTGGATAATTATTAAAGAAGCATTTAAGCCTGAATCTATATACGGTGGTATGTTTGTTGCTATGATTATGGGTTTAAGACGTTCCGTTCAGTCAAACGAAGCAGGAACAGGTTCTGCTCCCATTGTTTATGCAACAGTAAAAACTGATGAACCTTTATCTCAAGGTTTCGTAGCACTATTAGATCCGTTTTTAACAGGATTTATGTGTACTTTAACAGCTTTTGCAATTGTAATTACAGGTGTTTACAAAACTCATGCAGGACATACTTCAGGTATTGAAATGACATCTGATGCAATTTCATCAGTAATGCCTTTCTTCCCGACACTTCTTGCAGGTATTGTTCTTTTATATGCTTTATCTACAATTATAAGCTGGGCTTATTACGGTCAGAAATCATGGAACTTTTTATTCGGAGAAGGAAAGAAAAGAACTCTCACATTCCAATTTATATATTGTGCATTTATTTTAATCGGTTCAGTACTAAACGTAACTTCTGTTATAAATATTACTGATGCAATGATGATTGCAATGTCTGTTCCAAATATCATAGCAATGTATATTCTTGCTCCTGAAATTAAAAAAGATCTTGCACAGTACTGCAAAGTTCATCAATTGGGCAAATGGGTTAACCGTGACTGGCTAAATCCGGTAAAAGAAACTGTAGAAAACGAAGAAGATGAGGTATTATGTCAGATCAACAAATTATCATAACCGTTTCAGGGGTAGATAAAGTCGGTATTGTCGCAAAAGTTTCTGCTGTACTTGCAGAATTTGAGGTTAATATTGAAGACATTAAGCAAACTTTAATGCAGGGACATTTTGTAATGTTTATGCTTTGCGACATTGAAAAATCAAATTTTTCTTTCAAAGAAATAAAAGAAGCACTAACTAAAACAGGCGAAGAACTCGGAATGGAAATTTGGGTTCAAAGAAAAGAAATTTTTGATAATATGCATAATATATAAAGATATTCCTTTTTTTGATTTTGGATGCTATAATAATTTTAAGAATAGTTTTCCGGAATAAATAATATGATGAGCCAAGCAAAAAAATTATCCATAGCATTCTACTGGCACATGCACCAGCCTGTATACCAGCTTTCACCCGAAGGCGATTATTTAATGCCATGGGTAAGACTTCATGCAGTTAAAGATTACCTTGATATGGTGCTTATTCTTGATAAATTTAAAAATATAAAGTTAAATTTTAATCTTGTTCCCGTACTTTTAGATGCATTAATCGACTACGGCGAAAACGGAATGCACGATATTCACTCAAGACTCACTGTAACCGATGTCGAAAATCTTAATGATGATGATAAAGAATTTATTATAAATAACTTTTTTGATGCGAACTTTCATTCAATGATTTTGCCTGAAGAAGAGTATAACAGGCTTTATCAAAAATACCAATCCTGTGAAGATAATAATATTAATATATTTTCACCGCAGGAGTATTCCGATTTAATGGCATTATTCAATTTAGCTTGGTTTGATCCTATATATAAAAATAAATATCCCGAATTGAAAAAGCTTATTAAAAAAGGGAAAAATTATACGCTGGAAGATAGAATTAAAATCATTGAGATACAAAGAGAAATTATAAGAAAAATTATTCCAACTTACAAAAAGTTTGTTGAAAAAGGTAAAATTGAAATTACTACAAGCCCGTATTATCATCCGATTTTGCCAATCCTTTTAGATATAAAAAGTATCAAGAAGTCTTCTGAATGCGATTTACCGACAAATTTAAAAATGGAACTTGATGCTAAAGTCCAAACAGAGATGGCGCTCGACCGTATGGAAGAACTGTTCGGGAAACGTCCCAAAGGAATTTGGCCTTCAGAGCAATGTGTGAGTTCAAAAGTTATGACAATGCTTAAAGAACTCGGTGTTAAGTGGACTATCTCAGATGAAGGAATTCTTTCAAATTCTATTAAATTTGAATTCGTAAGAGATTTCAGAGGATACCTTGAAGATCCGTATCATCTGCTAAAGTCTTATAACTACAAAGATGTAAATATAATTTTCCGAGATTCTGTAATCCCGAATTTAATAGGATTTGAATACCCGAACCACTCTGCAGAAGCTGCCGCAAATGATTTGTACGACAGGATTAAAGTAGCCCAAAGCAAACTGCTTTCTTCTCCGGATGAACATCATTTATTAACAATCGCAATGGACGGAGAAAACTGCTGGGAAAATTATACAGAAGATGGTTCTACATTTTTACAAACAATTTATTCTCTAATCGAAAACGATCCGACTTTGGAAACTGTTTTGATAAGCGATTACCTTGACAAAGATATTCAAAAACCGCTTAATAAATTAAGTGCAGGTTCTTGGATTAACAGAAACTTTAAACTTTGGATTGATGAGCCTTTAAAAAATCTTGCCTGGACGTATTTAAAGCAGGTTCGTGACGATTTTTGCGCATTTGTAAAACAAAATCCGCTTCATCCAAATATTGAAGCTGCACGCAAGGAACTTTTTATTTGTGAAGGAAGTGACTGGTTCTGGTGGTATGGCGAACCAAATGATTCGGGACGAGATAACATTTTTGATTATATTTTCAGAGAACATTTGAAAAATATTTATCTCTATCTTGGCTTAGATGTTCCACAATATCTTGATACTCCGCTTTTATCAGCAATTACTAAACCCTCAAGATACCCGAAAGGAGAGTTTACTCCAATCCTTGACGGTAAAGAAAACGATGATGAAAGCTGGCTTAATGCCGGATGTATAAAAATTCCTGACGGTCCTGTGCTGGATGAAGATAAATTCTATGACAAAATCTGTTTTGGCTATGATAAAGACAATTTATATTTAAGATTTTATATAAATGATTATAACAAACAGGCTGCCACGAAAGCCAAACGTGTTAATCAAATATATCTTTATACAAGAAACCAAAATAAAAAACAGTCGCTTTCGCCTATAAGAATCATTCAGAAAACAGAAAGTATATTACCTATCTCTAAAGAAAAATTTCACAACGAAATGCAACTGTCAATATACGATAACGAAATTAATCTTGTAAGGCTTGTAAAAGCAATACCAAATAATTTATGGGTAATAACATCTTCCAAAAACATAACCGCGATTTACGACAAAGTTGTAGATTTAAAAATCCCATTTGACGACATAGGAATTGATAAAGGGGATACTCTGGAATTTTTGTTTGTAAATGCAAATTACGGAGTAAAAGATTACTTTATTCCAAATGAAATGCTGCTAACAATTAAAAGAATGTAACAAACTTTTAACAAAACAGAAAAAATCCTAAAGTTTTTTTCATGTTTGACGTTAAAAAAAAGTATCAAAGGGAATTATATATGGTCGAATTCAACAGTGATATACCAAAAGGGCGTCCACAACTAGACCCCGACTACTGGTCAAAACTAAATAACAAAGACAATCAAAATCCTAATGCAATTTTTGATGTGAACACAAATTTTGCCTTGAAAGACTTATCAGATATTTCAGTTTTCAAGGGCAAAAAATAAAAATTTATTATTCCTCCTTTTCCTCGATATAAAAAAAGAACCTTTAAATTAGAAAGGTTCTTTTTTATTTTTAAAGAATTTTTAAAGAATTTATTTCCCTGTAGAGCCAAAACCGCCAACCCCGCGTATGGTTTCAGTTAATTCAACTTCTACTTTAATCTGAGCCTGTTCAACACGAGCAATAATCATCTGTGCAATCCTTTCATCAGGCTGAATTGTATAGGTTTCATTTGAAAGATTTACAACAGGGACACAAACTTCCCCCCTGTAATCTTCGTCAATAGTCCCGACACAGTTAATCAAAGTAATACCATGTTTTATAGACAAACCTGAACGGGGTCTTACTTGAGCTTCGTACCCATGTTCAAGTTCGATTTTCAAACCGGTGGGAATAAGAGTCCTTTCCAACGGCTTTAAAGTAACAGGTTCTGAAATAGCTGCACATAAATCCATACCTGCAGCTCCTTCTGTTTTGTATTCCGGAAGGAATTTGTTATGCGGTAATCGTTCTACTTTTAAAACGGTCATACATTTCTCCTTATTTAATTATGAATAAAAAAAGGGATTAAATCCCTTTTTTTAAACTCTTACAGCCTTAATGTCATCCTGCACTTTTGCAAGAATTTCATCAAGTTTTGAAGCATCTTTCACTCCGCCCTGTGCAAAGTTTGGCCTGCCACCTCCGTTTGCACCTGTAGCACGCGCGATTTCGCCGACAATCTTTCCGGCATTTACTCCTTTTTTCACAAAACTGTCAGAAACTTTTACGGCAACAGTTTTTTCAGAAGCCAAAACAATTATGCTTTCTCCAAGCTTCTGCGACATAAACTCAATACCTGTTTTTATTGCATTTCCGTCAAAATTTTCAACTTTTGTAACAAAAAGTTTTCCGCCGTCAATATCTTCAGCCTTTGAAAGGAAGGTTGCAAATTTTGCTCTTGCGCTTTCTTCTTTAGCTTGAGTCAATTGTTTTTGAAGGTCTTTATTTTCGTCCTGAAGCTTTTCTACACGTTCAATCACTTCTTCTGAATGAACTTTAAACATTTGAGAAAGTTTGTCCATTTCTTTAACTCTTGAATTCATATATTCAAATGCAGCTTTAGATACTACAACTTCAATACGTCTTGTCCCTGCGGCAATTGCACCTTCTGAAACAATCTTGAACATTCTCAAATCCCTTACATTTCTAGCATGAGTTCCTGCGCAGAATTCTTTAGAAATACAAGTGTCGCCGCTGCCCATAGAAACAACTCTTACAACATCTTCGTATTTTTCCCCGAACAATGCAACAGCACCTGTAAGTTTGGCTTGTTCAATATCCATTTCCCGAGTGGTAACCTCAAGACCTTGAGCAATCCATTCATTTACAATATCTTCAACTTTAAAAATCTCATCAGATGTCATAGCGCGTGAGAATGTAAAGTCAAAACGCATTCTGTTTTCCTCAACTTGAGAACCGGCCTGCTTAACTTCGCTGCCTAAAACTTTTGTTAAAGCAGCTTGCAATAAGTGAGCAGATGAGTGATGAAGTCTTATTTCTTCACGTCTTGCCAAATCTATTTTTGCTCTGACGCTTTCACCGATTGAAATTTCTCCATTAATAATTTGGCAGCGGTGAACAAACAATTTATTAACTTTAAAAGTTGTGAGAACTTCCAGTTTAACTTCTTGACCGCCTGTCTTATTGTCCTCTATTAGTCCACTGTCACCGACCTGTCCTCCGCATTCAGCGTAGAAAGGTGTTTTATCAAGAACTACATCAACGTAACCGTCACCTTCCACAGTTGCAAGAATAGTTGCATTACATTCGTTTTCATTGTAGCCGACAAACTCAGTTGAGCCAACCTGTTCTTCAACTTTAGCATACTTAATATCGCCTGTTACACTGATTTTAGCTGCCGCAGCTTTAGCACGGTCTTTTTGTTCCTGCATTGCAGACTTATAACCTGCTTCATCTATTTTCAACCCGTTTTCTTCCGCAATTTCTTTTGTTAACTCAAACGGGAAACCGTATGTATCATACAATTTAAAAGCACTTTCACCGTCAATATCTTTTTTAGAATCAATAAATTCATCTAACATTTTATATCCGCGGTCAAGAGTTTTTGCAAACCGTTCTTCTTCTTTTTTAATTGTATCAATAATTTTAGCTTTATTTTTTACCAAATCAGGATAAGCTTCACCGTAATTTTCTACAACCACATCTACAAGCTTGTATAAGAAAGGTAAATCCATTCCTAAAATTTTACCGTGACGCAACGCACGTCTTAAAATCATTCTTAAAACATAACTTCTGCCTTCATTTCCAGGAATTACTCCGTCAGAAATTAAGAATGAAACACATCTTGCATGGTCTGTGATAATTCTTAAAGAAATATCTGTTTTTTCAGATTTTTTATAAGGTACGCCGCTCATTTCGCAAACTTTATCCATTATCGGTTTCAAAAGATCAGTTTCAAAAGTTGAAGCAACACCCTGACATACCATAGTAATACGTTCTAAGCCCATGCCTGTATCAACGTTTTTGCTTTCAAGAGGCGATTGATTTCCTTCTTCATCCTGATAAAGTTCTGTGAAAACCAAATTCCAAATTTCAACCCATCTGTCACATTCACAAGTATCAATCCCGCAATTTGGATCATCACACTTATATTGTTCACCTAAGTCATAGTGAATTTCAGAGCAAGGTCCGCAAGATCCTGAAGCCCCCGGAGGCCCCCAAAAATTATCTTTTTTACCTTTACGTTTAATACGTTCAGCAGGAACTCCCACATTTCTCCAAATTTCATAAGCCTCGTCATCGGTTTCAAAAATCGTAATCCACAATCTGTCTTTATCAAGTTTTAAAACTTCTGTAACAAATTCCCACGCCCAAGGAATAATCTCTTTTTTATAATAATCTCCAAAAGAGAAATTTCCGAGCATTTCAAAGAAAGTATGGTGGCGCGGAGTTCTTCCGACATTTTCTATATCACTATCTTTTCCGCCGGCTCTTGCACATTTTTGGCAAGAAGTTGCTCTTGCGGGATCATAAGGCGATTTTACTATTCCTAAAAATATAGGTAAAAACTGCAACATGCCTGCAGTCGTCAGTAAAACAGTCGGATTATCAGGTACAAGACTAGAACTTTCAACAACTGTATGTTGATGTTTATTTTTAAAATAATCTAAATATAATTTTCTAATTTGATTTCCGGTTAGCATAATCTAATTCCTTTACTTTTTAATCTTGTAAGAAAATTATATATTAAACAAAATAGAGTTGCAAAAAATAAGGAGCGATTATCTCGCTCCTTGTTTATATAATTTTATTTTTTCCTGAATGTTTTTTTATCCAAAACACTTGGTTCAGACTCCGTTTTTGATGGAGCAGGTGGCGTATCAGATTTTGGTAAAGCCGAAATACTTTTAGTTTTTCCATCTGTTGATTTTGAGCCATTATGTGTAAATGAATTTTTTAGAAATGGTCTATCATATCCGGATGGAGTTTTTGGAGAGTTTTTTATTTCTGTTTTTACAAACGGGTCTTCATTTGCCGGATATTCTCTTAATGGAGGTGCTTCAAGTTCGGGAACTTCTGGTTGTTCTTGTTCTCCAAAAACAAGTTTGTTATCTACTTCTTTCCGTTTAGCCTCAAGTTCTTCACCCCCAATGTATGCCTGTCCTGCCCAACCTGCCAAATCGTCAAGCATTTCTGTTTTCTCTTCAGCTGTTAAGTTCGACGAAACTATTTTATCTCGAAGATTGCCAACAGCATTTTTAGTTGCACTTGTATGAGGATAATTATTTAGATTATCTGATACTTTATTAGATAGTGTTGTTATTTCTTGCGTATCTTTTCCAACTTTACGAACCGTTTCTCTTGTTGTTGTAGCTTCTTCGTGAATTGTATTTTGGATATCTGTACCAACATCATTAACGGTATTTTTAATACCGGCACTTTCTGTTCTTACAACATTTCTTGTAATAGCACTTTCTACATGAACAGCTCTTCTTGTTTTTGCACCCTCAGCGCGAACAGTTTGACGGGTTGCAGCCCCTTCGTTATGAACAGCTCTTCTTGTTTTTACACCCTCATTTTCTGTTGCTTCAAGATTAGCTTCACCATAGCCTATAGTTAGCGCCGCATTCATTGAAGATTTTTCATTTGTATTTTGATTTACTGCGGCAACCGCATCATCAACAACTTCAACAGTATTTCTTTCACGCGCATTATTAATTTGTGTCATCGCATTATCTTTCCAATCATCAAGTTGTTGCTGATAATTAAAAAATCCTTCACGCTTTTTCCCTGCTGTCTGAGGATTTGGCATTGGTTCAAACTGCAATTCAATTCCAGGATATTCATGCTGCAACTGCATATATTGTTTTTTTACGTCATTAGCTGCAGAATTTGTTAAACGCATTGCGTCATTTCTATCATTACCTTTAAATTTTGAGAAATTGGCAATATCACCACCATAAGTATTTATAACACTAGGAGCAGGATTATTAACTTGCCCCCCCCCCCGACGCACCATAACCTTGTCCAAAGGATGAATTTATAAATTCATTCTTATCATCTTGAGCTTTTAACGCATAATTTCCGTTTGCACCTTGTGTTGCACCAACACCATTCACATCAAGTCCTGCCATAAATTTAATCTCCTTTTCTTTATTTAAGACTAGTACACTTCATATCCCAAATTACGACTACATTGCATAAAAACTTTAATGTATTTTGAAAATTCTTTGACTTGTCTTGAGAGAAATTCTTACACCATAAAGCTTTCACTAAATTAACAAAAATTAATATTTAAAAATCAAAAGACTGCCTTGCAAAGAAAAATGTTTGTGTTAGTATAAAGATATGAGGGATTATACAGGTACCCCACGAAACCAAACGCTTGTTTAAACCCTCTGGATCCAAGCCCGAGTAGCTCAGCTGGATAGAGCAACCGCCTTCTAAGCGGTAGGTCATGCGTTCGAATCGCATCTCGGGTAAATAAAAAGAGGATAGGACTTGTTCCTAATCCTCTTTTTATTTATTCATAATTTCAAAGAAATAAGTTTTTTGCATTCATAAAAAATACAATGGGAGAAAATATTAATAAATAATTCTTTTTTATACCCGAAAGCACAATTTAAGCTGATAAAGTTTTTTATTATCATTTATTCAGACTTAATTAAGGAGGAGGAAATGAGTTATAATGTTTCGGTTATAGTCCCTGTTTATAATGTAGAGAATTATCTTTCGCAATGCCTGGAAAGCATACTTAATCAAACTTTAAAAAATATTGAAATAATTTGTATTAATGATGGTTCAAAAGACTCTTCAAAAAATATATTAGAAAAATATCAGTCACAAGATAAAAGAATAGTTATTTTAAATAAATCCAATGCTGGATACGGAGCAGCTTGCAATTACGGTTTAATGCTTGCAAAAGGTGAATACATAAGCATAGTTGAACCGGATGATTTCATAGACAAAAGAATGTATCAAGATTTATATGAATTAGCTTCTGCTAAAAAGGCAGATATTGTTAAATCTTCATATTATGAATATAGAGATTATGCTGAAAGTGAAGAAGAAAGTATTAATAAAATAAATTGGTCAGAACAATATAAGATGCCTGATGAAACTTTTACAATCGAAAATTGTCCGCAGTTCTTATATTTTCATCCAAGTATATGGTCATGTATTTATAAAACAAGTTTTCTAAAAAAGAATAAAATAAAATTCGTAGAGCCAAAAGGGGCAGGCTGGGCAGATAATCCGTTTCAGGTAAAAACCTTGTGCCTTGCCGAAAGAATAGCGTACACCGATAATGCTTATTACTATTACAGATTGACAAATCCGCAATCATCAAGCTCTGTTGTTAATATCAACAATCCATTTGACAGAAGTGATGAAATTCATAATTTCCTTGACTCAAATAACATCAATAACGAAAATATGCTTGCTCATTTATATAAAAGAGAATTCGGATATATTGATATAGTTTTATCCTGTATTACAACAGATCTGTTTGACTATGCATTTACCAAAATCAACAATCTCGTAAAAAGAATGAATACAAATATTATTTATAACAACAAATTTATTAATGATTATGAAAAAAATTCGTTTAAAAACTGCCTTACAAAAGAAGGATTGACAGAGCTAATGAAACAAGTAAAACAAAGAAATAACAGCCTTGCAGTCAAGGCGCTTATTGAATAATTAAAAAATATAAAGGAGGAAATATAATGTTTTATAATGTATTAAAAGTTAAAGACATCGTTGATTTAGGAAACGAAAAATTTGAACGTAAAGTTTTAATGGAACATGATAACAGTAATTTATCAATAATAGCAATGAAAAAAAATGAAATTATAGACACTCATACTTCTACATGTGATGCTGCTGTTTATGTTTTAGAAGGAGAAATCGAACTTCACTTTGATGCTGAAAAATTTGAAGTGGATAAAGGAGAAATACTTATGTTTAAAAAAGATGAGCAGCACAAAGTAATTGCATTAAAAGACAGCAAATTTTTATTAATTAAAATATAAATACTTTTTCAAGCTGACATAGATAAAACACAACAGGAGGATATATGGCAAAACAGCATCTAGATAAAATTACAGAATGCTTTATCGAAAATATTGAAGGACGAAAGGGCAAACCGTTATATGAAATTTCTCCGGAAGAAGCCAGAAAATTCTTATGCGATTTGCAAAATGAATTTCATACAAATATTGAAGCTTCAACTGAAGATATAACAATCTTCAGCACAACCGCAGGGGATATAAGCGTAAGGCTTGTACAGCCTTCAGAACACTCTTCTGAAAAACTGCCGGTTATAGTTTACTGTCACGGCGGAGGCTGGGTAATGGGTGATGCTGATGTGTTTGATATGACCATAAAAACAATTGCGACGCACACAAAATCAGCAGTTGCATTTATAAATTATCCGCGTTCTCCTGAATTTCAATATCCCGACGCATTAAATCAAATTTATGCAGCAATTAAATATTTTCAAGAATACGGCAGCGATCATAATATTGATAGTTCACGTATTGCAATAGCAGGAGACAGCGCAGGCGGAAACATGGCAGCAGCTGCAGCAATTAAAATAAGAAAAGAAGGAGGCGCAAAACTACGCTTTCAAGCTCTTATATACCCTGTCACAGATGCCGATATGAATACAGACTCATATAAACAATTTAAAGACGGTCCATGGCTGACTAAAAAAGCAATGGAATATTTTTGGGATTGCTATGTTCCTGAAAAAAAACAACGTAAAGATATATGCGTATCCCCATTGAAAGCTGAAACTGATGACTTAATAGGGCTTCCGCCTACTCTTGTGATAACAGCTGAAAATGATGTACTAAGGGATGAAGGTGAAGCTTATGCTAGAAAACTTATTGAAGCAGGAGTTGATACAGCTTGCGTAAGAATCAATAACACATTCCACGATTTTCTTCTTCTCAATGCTATACGTGAAAGTAAAGCTACAAAAGCGGCTTATCAATTATTATGCAAATCACTTAAAAGTGCTTTGCACGATTAATATTGAACCGCAATTTTTAAACAGTTTTCAACCTTCTGTTCAAAAAGTTCATAGGCATCTTTTATGTTATGAAAAGAAAATCTTTGAGTAATTAAAAAATCAGTTGTTATTTTACCTTCAGCAATAAGTTCGACGAGTTCTTTACAATGAACGGCATCAACACCACCGGTTTTAAAAATCAAATTCTTCCCATACATTTCAGGCAATGGGAGAGTTTGATTTTTTTCATACATTGCAACAAGAGCGACAACAGCATTAGGCCGTGCAATTTTATATGCAAGTTCAAATGTATTTTTCCCTCCCGCAGCCTCAATTACGGAATCTGCTCCGTACTTAGTAATCTCTTTAATGCTTTCTTCGCAATTTTCAGGTGCAAATACAAAATCTGCGAAACCGAGTTTTTTAGCAAGTTCAAGCCTGTTATTATCAATATCAACGGCAATAACTCTTTCAGCACCAAAAATTTTAGCACACTGCATTGCACAAAGCCCAACCGGTCCCGCCCCGATAACTGCAACAGTATCACCATTTTTGATTTCACAAAGTTCTGCTCCCCAATAACCGCTTGATAAAATATCACCAACAAATAAAGCATTTTCATAGCTTACGTTATCAGGAAGCTTTGTTAATACGTTATCTGCATAAGGGACTCTAACATATTCCGCCTGACAACCGTCAATTTTGCATCCAAGCTGCCAGCCACCGTTTATACAGTTGTTTACAAACCCCTTTTTACAAAATTCGCATACTCCGCAAAAGGTTTCACAATTAACAGAAACTCTATCGCCTTTTTTTAAATCTTTTACGCCGTTACCCGTCTCAACTACTTGCCCTACAAATTCATGCCCGAGGACAATTCCATCCTTTGCAAAAGGAACAGCTCCGTGAATAATATGTAAATCACTTGTACAAATTGATGATAATGCAACCTTTATAATTGCATCCATATTATTTTGAATAACAGGGTTAGGTCTTTCAACCATTCTAATTTTACCGTTTTCACAAATCAAAGCTTTCATAAAAAAATTTTAACATAAAAAAACAGTCCCTAAATTGGGACTGTTTTTTTAATCTGTGCCGTTAACAGTAACCATATTAATGATAAGACCAAGGAATGAAAGAACAACCGACCCGAGAAATGCGCTTAAAAAACCGTCAACTTCAACACCCGGTGCAACATAACCCGCTAACATAAACAACAGAGCGTTTATAACCAACGTGAATAAACCAAGCGTCAAAATATTTATCGGCAATGTAATAAAAACGATTAAAGGTCTTATAAATATGTTTATAAGAGCAATAATAACCGTTACAAGCATAGCACTTTGAAAGTTGTCAACATCAATTCCGGGCACAAGCCAAGCTACAAAAATTATAGCTAATGCAAATAGCAACCAACGCAAAAGTAAGACCATAACATTTTCCTTTCTACATTAATATTTTAAATTTTTGCGCCGCTCTTTTCATTAGCCCAAAGTGTAATATCTTACTTGCGAATACTAAACTTTATATGTATAATAAACGCTGTAAAGATATATGTAAGAAAAGAGGGTGTTATGAAAGAAAATATTTTAATCGGACTTGCAATATTAATACTTGCAACAATGTGGATTCAAATCGCAAATATGAATACAAAAAATCGATATGATGTTGTTACAGGCAGCAACATGCTGACAATTCTTGTTGATAAAAAAACAGGTGAAACATGGAGAAATTGTATTTGCGGAGAAAAATCAAACGTCCCGGGCTGCTGGGAAAAAATGGTTACATTAAATCCTGAAACCTTTAATAAACCGGCAGGAGAAGTTAAAGCTCTAAAAAAAATGGATGCTCTTATGAAAAAACAGGAAAAATTACAAAAAGAACTTGATAAAACAAAACAAAGCCAACCGCAAAAACAAGTTCCTCATGCACAAAATGAACCATTAAGAATTGGCGGTTAACACAAAAAAAGAAGCTTTTAAAAGCTTCTTTTTTAGGTAAAGTATAACACGTTTACACTAAATATCTTATAAATCGTCACCCTGAACTTGTTTCAGGCTCTCAAATATAACAGATGCTGAAACGAGTTCAGCATGACAGTTTTAAATGTATATAGTGTAAACATGTTATACCTTACCCTTTTTTATTATCTATTTTTTATCCAAAACTTTAATCAAATGCCAGCCGAATTGTGTATAAACAGGATTTGAAACTTCGCCGACAGGAGTATTAAATGCAGCTCTTTCAAATTCCTTTACCATTTGCCCATGTCCGAAATAACCTAAATCCCCGCCGTTTTGTCCTGAAGGGCATAGAGAATATATTCTCGCATAATATTCAAAATCTCCTCCGTTATCAATATCTTTTTTAATCTGCTGAGCTTGAGCAGCAGTTTTAACAAGTATGTGTTCCGCATGAACCTGCGAATATTCCCCGGCAGAAACAATACCTGTTAACAAAAACATCATAATCAATAATTTACAAACATTTTTAATCATAATCACATCCTACACTTAACTGTTATCAAAATCTACTGCACGGCAGACTTAATTCTGTTACGCCCGCAATTTTTTGCTTCATATAATGCTTTATCGGCATCATCAAACATTTCCCACGGAGTATCAAAATCAATATTGGAACTTACTCCGATACTGACAGTAACTTTTAAATCTTTGCCCTGATATTTAAAATTATAATTCTCAATTGCCTGACGAAATCTTTCAAGCGGAATAAGAGCTTTTCTAGCAGAAGTTTCAGTTAGAATTACAGCAAATTCCTCTCCGCCATACCTGAAAACAAAATCAGTCTGCCTGAAAGTTTTCAACATAAGATAAGCTGCCTCTTTTAAGACATAATCTCCGCAAGAATGACCGTATGTGTCATTAAATTTTTTAAAAAAATCGATATCAATTATCGCAAGACTTAATTCACTATTATAACGTTTTGCACGCTTATATTCCCGTTCAAAATCACCCTCAAACTGGCGACGATTAAAAAGTTTTGTCAAAGCGTCCGTTACAGACAGCTGCTTTGTCTGCGTATACATAAAATTAATTTTTTTGATAACATCCATTTTGTTATCGTCGGGGATATCAAAACCTTCAATGATACTTTGAATATTTTTTTGAATTTCATCCAAAACACCTGAAGGAATTTCAAATTCTGTATTATTTATATCTATATTTTCCATAACCATATTTATCATATCAAAAATATTGTTCTTAATCCATTTTTTTGCTAAACTTAATGTAAATTATGAAATTATCTGCACAAGAACTGCTTAATAAATTTTCAAAATCAACATCACACCCTATTGAAGTGAGAAGAATTTCCATGATGATATTTGATGAAGCGAATGAAAAAATTCGCGAAATGTCAAATAAAGAAAGAAAATATCTTGAAGCAGCAGCTTTACTTCATGATATAGGTTACTATATAGACTCCAAAGGTCACAATAAACACAGCATGCGAATGGTTATTGAAAACGGGCTTGCAGGATTTGATGAAAGAGAAACAAAAATTACAGGTTGTATCTGTCGTTACCACAGAGGCGGACTGCCTGACAAAAATGATCATGAAATTTACAATACATTAGAAAAAAAAGACAGGAAAATAGTAAAAAGACTTGCCGGAATTCTAAAAATAGCTGACGGACTGGACAGGGGACATCTTAACCTGATAAAAAAAATTCATCTGATTTACGATGAAGAAAACAATATTGTAGAATTTATTCTTACTCCAAATACACCGGAATTCAGACCTGACATATCATCAGCAATCCGAAAAAGAGATTTGTTTGAAATAGGATTTAAATGCCAGAGTGTTTTAAAATTCAGCGAATAACGGATTGTAAAATTATTGTTACATAACTCCAATTTTTGTAACATTTCTTCATGAAAAATACTTTATATATATAAGGAAACAAAAAGGGGTTTACGGGTCTGACGCCCGTAAAGTTATGGTGAACAAAATGTCATTCGATGTAAATGTTTTGAGTACAAAACCTGTTATCAAAGCAGCGGCATCCATGCAAAATGACGGCGGTGCCGGAAACTTAGGTTACATGGCTCAAGGGGAAAAAGAAGAAAAAAAAGAACGAAAATACTTGGACGAAAGCATCTTTATGAAAAAAGACGAAGGAGATATCTTCTCATTTGACAAAGAGCCTGAATTGCCTGAAGATGATTTTTCTATTGTAAAAGTTATTACACAAATCATTAATACAATAAAAAGCTTATTTAAAATGAGTTAAACTAAATCCTTTGCAATCTTCAATAAAGTTTTTAAATTTTTGTCATCTAATAATTTTACAATCTCCAAAAGCTGCATTTCATATTGCTGCCTTGACAGATTTTCATCAAAAGAGAAAAGGTCTGAATAATCAACATTCAATGCTTCTGACAATTTTTCAATCAATTCACAAGAAGGAAAACTTCTGGCATTTTCTATGAACGAAATATAACGAAAATCAACTCCGACAATTTCTGCAAGCTGTTCTTGTGTTAATTTTCTTGATTTCCTTATTCTTTTTAAGTTTTCTGCGAATTTTTGCTTAAACATATATTCTCAATATATAGTTTAATAAGTAATAAAAAAATTTTTACTAATCATATTAATGAAACTTATTGACATTTTTCTAATTAATATATAGAATTTCTTATTATAACCTAGAACTATCAAATAAATTTTCAATACAAGGATTAGTAAAATGACAAAAATAAGCATTATCGTTCCTGTTTATAATACTGAAAAATTTTTAGAAAAATGTTTAAACAGTCTCATAAAGCAAACGTTGAAAGATATAGAAATAATTTGCATTAATGATGGTTCTATAGACAACAGCCTGCAAATCCTTCGAAAATTTGCAAATAAAGATAAAAGGATACAAATAATTAATCAAACTAATTCAGGTTTATCAATCGCAAGAAATGCCGGTATAAATAAAGCTACAGGAGAATATATAGGGTTTGTAGATTCTGATGACTGGGTGGATTTAAATTTTTTCGAAAAATTATATGTTTCAGCAAAAAAATACAACGCTGATATTGCTGTCGGCGGAATAAAGCGCGTCAGGAGTTACAAATGGAAATACCACCTTAAAATCAAAAAAGAAGCATTTACAAAAGACAAAGATAAAAAATTTGTACTTTGTGATGTCCCTGAAAAATGCTATGTTTGGAATAAAATATACAAACTTTCAGAACTACAAAAACAAAATATAAACTTTGAACCTAACGTATATTTTGAAGACAGATTTTTTACGGCACAGGTACTGGTTAATTTAAAAACATTAGTAACCGTCCCTGATACTTACTACAACTATTGGACCAATCCTAATTCAATAGTAAAAACAAAGTCAAAGAAAAAATCTGAAGATTCTAAATATACAAAAGAAAAAATGATGAATTATTTAAAAGAAAATAATGTTAACCTTGACCACTATTTTACTAAAATAAAAAAATATAAATTCTTAGGTCTTACTTTCTTAAAAATTAAATATTACAAAAATAAAAAAGAATTAATTTTTCTAAATCAGGTAAAATTTCAAATTATGAATTAAAAATTTCTTATTCATGGTACAATCTTTATATGGATAAGAAAAATAAAATTAAAATCGGATTAATCGGGCTCGGAACTGTGGGCTCAGGAGTTTTTAAGACTTTAAAGTCTTTTGATAATGTTGAAGTGAAAAGTATTGCGGTTCGCAATATTAACAAAAAAAGAAATATCGAAGGACTCGACGAATCAATTGTGACAGATGATGCTTATAAAATCGTCAATGACCCTGAAATTGATATTGTTGCAGAACTTGTAGGAGGATTAGAACCTGCATTTGACTTAATTGCAGCAGCTATTAAAAACGGGAAACATATTGTAACCGCAAATAAAGAGCTCCTTGCCAAAAGAGGAGAAGAATTATTTAAACTGGCAGAAGAATATAACAAAGTAATTTTATATGAAGCAGCAATTGCAGGCGGTATTCCAATTATTATGCCGATTAAAACAATTCTTGCAGGCAATAAAATTAGCCACATTGAAGCTATCGTAAACGGAACAACAAATTACATTTTAACTAAAATGGATGTTCTAGGTGCACAATATTCTGACGTTTTGAAAGAAGCTCAGGAATTAGGATATGCAGAAGCTGACCCTACAGGCGATGTTGAAGGGTTCGATGCTGCATATAAAATTGCAACACTTGCCTCAATTACATTCAACAAAAGAATAAAAATTGAAAATGTATATAGAGAAGGTATTACAAAAATTCGTGCAGAAGATATGAAAGCTGCCAACGACTTAGGATACAAAATTAAGCTGATAGCATCAGCACACATGGATAACGATGAAAACGTAGATGTAAGAGTTCACCCTATGCTTGTTTCAAAAAAATCAACTCTTGCCCACATCGATTATGTAACAAACGCTGTATCATTAAGCGGTCATCCTGTCGGAAGCGTAACTCTGTCAGGTCCCGGCGCAGGAGAATTCCCGACAGCAAGTTCTGTCGTCGGTGATATTCTTGCAATCGCTGCAGAATTAGGAAAATCAGACTACATTCTCCCTATGATGAGATGTAAGCATAATGATGACGCTAAGATGATTGATATTGCAAATACAACTAATAAATATTACATTTCAATTAATGCAAAAAACAACAAAGGCGTTATCGGCAAAATCGGTACGATTTGCGCAAATAACGATATAAGCTTAGCAAGTATAGTACAACGCTGTGTATCTGACGACAATACTGCAGATATTACGGTTATTACAGAACTTGTAAAAGAAAAAAATATGCAAAACGCAATTAAACAAATTGAACAAGACGGAAATATAGTAAAAAGCTTAATAAGAGTACAAGTGTAAAAGAGGATAAATATGTACTATCAAGGATTAATCAACACATTCAGAGAATATTTACCGGTGAGCGGCGAAACTCCTGTTGTCACATTAAACGAAGGAAATACTCCGTTAATAAAAGCCGAAAATTTGGCTAAGAAAATAGGAATTGATGCCGAAATTTATTTGAAATTTGAAGGCTGCAACCCGACAGGAAGTTTCAAAGACCGCGGAATGACAATGGCTGTATCTAAAGCTAAAGAAGCTGGTTCTGGTGCAATTATCTGTGCTTCAACAGGCAACACCTCGGCATCCGCAGCAGCTTACGGAGCAAAAGCAGGAATGAGAACTTTCGTACTAATCCCTGACGGTTACATCGCACTTGGGAAATTATCGCAAGCAATGATGTATGGAGCTGAAATTATCGCAATTCAAGGGAATTTTGATGAAGCTCTTGAAATGGTAAGAAAAATTTCCGATAACTATCCTATAACCCTTGTTAATTCGGTTAATCCATACCGAATAGAAGGTCAAAAAACAGGTGCATTTGAGATTTGCAACGCATTAGGACAAGCTCCTGATTATCATTTTATTCCGGTCGGCAACGCAGGTAATATCACTGCATACTGGAAAGGCTACAAAGAATGGTACAATGCCGGAAAAATTTCTGCCCTGCCAAGAATGATGGGCTTTGAAGCTGAAGGCGCTGCTGCAATTGTAAAAGGTGAAAGAATTTATAAACCGGAAACACTTGCAACTGCAATTCGTATCGGAAACCCTGCAAGCTGGAAATTTGCAGAAGCTGCCCGTGATGAAAGTAACGGCATGATTAATTTTGTAACCGATGAAGAAATCGTAAAAGCATACAAACTTATCGCATCTTCAGAAGGTGTACTTGCAGAACCTGCAAGTGCCGCATCTGTTGCAGGTTTAATTAAAGTAAAAGATCAAGTAAAAGAAGGTTCAAAAATCGTTTGTATATTAACAGGTAACGGCTTAAAAGATCCTGATAATGCTATTAAATATTCAAATTCAGATGTTAAGAAAACATCATCTGATATGACAGAAATTTTAAGAGCAATGAACATATAAAAATAAAAAAGAGTCTTTTTCTAAAGGCTCTTTTTATTTACCTCTTAAATCTTCCGTAATAATGCCGCCTGAGCCTCTGTCAATCTCGCGTTTTATTGGTTTGTCATTTTCATCAAACCATGTTTTAACTGCACCGCGTTCTTCTATTTTTTCAATGCGCTTTCCTTTTTCGTCATAACTAATATAAGTCGTAAATTCATTTGGGAAAGCTGTAATTATCTCAGTTTTTTTTGTATTGTTATCATAGTATTCGATATCATACTCTTTTTTTATTGCAAGCTTGTTATTTTCATCATAGACAGATTCGTATTTATAAATGACATTGCCAACTTCATCATACCGGTTGCCTATTTCAAAATTTCTATCACGCGCAAAGTCCAAAACAAGACGATTTTGTTTGTCATAGCTTCTAAATATTAAAGCTCCGTCAGGACATTTTTCATAAACCGTAAGTCCGTACGGTTCCTGCTTTTCAATAACTTTAGTTCCGTCAGGCTTTATATAGGAAGGCGCCATCGGATCTTTATTTTCTTTTTTTTCAAACGGATTTACAAAAAAATTTTTAACCATAATAAAAGTTATATCGGTCATAATTTCCTAAACTTTAATTTTCTCATACATTTAGATTAAATTATGTTATAATTTGGGTATGAAAAAATTTTTTCTGTTATGTCTAATATTTCCATGCATAGCAGTATCCTCAAGTGAATTAACAGAGGATTATCTTGATATAGCAACAAATTATGCGACTTTCGGGAATTACAAAGAAGCCGTTGTTTACCTCGACAAAATTATTCAGTTAGAACCTTCAAACAATGAAGTTAAAGATTTAAAACACACACTTTTAAGACTAACTAATCCGAATTCTAAATCTTACTTAACAACTAAATTTAAAGCTATCAGAGATGCAAAAAATTACAAAATCCAAGGCAGCAAATCTAAAGAAATTACAACACTCAATACTGACAGCAACAATTTTTGGGCGATTTCATATCTTGCGGAACACTATAGAAAAATAGAAGATTATAAAAATGCAATTTACTTCTATCAAAAAGCTGCAGAACTAAAACCTGAGCAAACCCAGATTTATCTTGGGATAACGCAGGCATATTTAGCACTTAACGATTATCCTAATGCACTTAAATCAATCAATAAATATATTGCTTATAACAGCGAAAGTGATATTGCCTGCGCATTAAGAGCAGAAGCAAATATGAATTTAAACAATCTCAACGATGCAGAAAATGATATAAAAAAAGCTTTGAGCATAGATGAAAACTTCTCGTACCTCCTTACAGAAGCAAAAATTTTATATTTCAAAGGAGATTATAAAACCGCACGTGAAAAATTAAATATTTTATCTGCAAATATCCAAACCGCGGAAGTATACAAATACGTGGGTTTGTGTGATTATGCACTAAATAATTATACATCAGCTTTGCTGAACATTGATAAAGCAATCATACTCTCTGATGACGACAAAAATTTAAATTCAAAGTATAATGAAATAAAATCAGTGCTGGAAAAGAAATGACAAGAAAGCAAAAAAAATATATTAATAAGAAAAAGGAAACAACTTTGACAAGAATAAAAAATTGGTCAATATCTGTATTACTTGCAGGAGCAATGCTTTTCGGACTTCAAAGTTATAGCAGTACTTCAAGCTTAAAGTTTGCACAGGTAAGCGACGTTCACTTCTATACAGGACAAAATAACACAACCTACAAGATGATTGCAGAATCTCCCAAACTTTTAGACGATGCAATTGAACAGATTAATTCAACACCGAATGTTTCTTTTGTTATGTTTACGGGCGACCAAATTGATAAGCCTTTTGAAAAAGAATTAAGCGCATTTCTGCCGCACACCGAAAAGATAAATGTTCCCTGGTATTTTGCATTCGGCAACCACGATACAATGGTCGGCGGTTACCTAAATCCCTCTGTCTATATGCAGCTTGTAAACAAATACAATAAAAATTACAAATTTGAAAAGTCATATTACTCATTTGTGCCTCAGAAGGGGTATAAAGTAATAGTGCTTGATACGATTATCCGCGAAAGACTAACGTCAAACGGAAGGATAGGCGATGAACAGTTAAAATGGCTTGATGATGAACTTGCAAATTCAAAAAAAGACACCGTTTTAATTTTTATGCATGTTCCGGCACTCGAGCCATACAACAGCCCTAATCACAGACTTTTAGATGCTGATAAAATGGAAGAAATTCTTTCCAAGTATAACAACCCCATAGGCGTATTCCAAGGGCATTACCACGGGGCAAAAATTACGCAAAAAGATAACATTTTGTACGTAAGTTGTCCTTCACTTGTTTCATACCCGAATGCGTTCAGAATGGTAACAGTATCAAATTACAGAAACAAAGTTGTTTTTAACATAGAAAATAAAGAAACAAGATTAACAAACATACAAAAACTTGCTAAAATACTTGTATTCGGAACATCAGTCTATACAGGAGAAGAAAAAGACCAAAATGCAACAATTACAATAAAAAAATAGGAGCGTAGCCGCTCCACCCGCAAATCAGGTTTTGAATAAAACTTGCACAGTCTAAACTAAAGAAGGAGCGTAGCCGCTCCATCCGCCAACAAAACAGGTACAAACTTTAAAGAAGGATAAAATTATGAGCGAATTTAAGGTAAAATTTAGAGGAGTAAGAGGAAGTTACCCGATAGCTAATAAAAATTTTTTACAATACGGAGGCAACACATCCTGCGTGGAAATAAATGTCAACGGGCATTTAATAATTCTTGATGCCGGAACAGGTTTAATAGATATCGGAAACGAATTGATGAGCAAATATATTTCATCAGGTACAAATACTGCAGAAAGAACGCCTGTTAAAGCTACAGTACTAATCTCACATATTCATCAAGACCATTTACAAGGATTTACTTTTTTCAGACCGTTGCACATTCCTTCATCAGTAATAAATGTTTTCGGCAACGTAAACTACAATGAAAGTCTTGCCGACGAAATGTCAGAACTTCTTTTCGGGAAATCTTTTCCGCTTGATTTGGGCGACATTGCAGGAAATTTAAATATTAAAGATTTAAATGAAACTGAAGGAATTATTCTTCGCCACGGAGAAGCACCTATTATAAAACGAATTGAAACTGAAAATGATGCAAAAGTTGAAGGTGATGACGTTCTTATTACCTGTTATCGTTCATACGCACACCCTCAGGAAGGCGTGTTAATTTACAAAATCTCATACAAAGATAAAGTTTTAGTTTACGCCACTGATAAAGAAAGTTACCCCGGCGGCGACAAAAAGCTTATTAACTTTGCACGCGGCTGCAACTTATTAATCCATGATGCACAATATACAACTGAAGATTACCTTGATGCATTTACGCCCAAACAGGGTTACGGTCACTCAACGTTTGATATGGCTATTGATGCGAAAAATCAATCAGGTGCGGAAAAACTTGTATTTTTCCATTATGACCCGAGCTACGATGACAATAAACTAAATACTCTTAAAGAGCATTATAACCAAAATGATACTTTATTTGCTTTTGAAGGACTGGAAATTGATTTAATATAACGGGGTCAAATTGCATAAACTTAATTATCATTGCGAAGCTTTTTTGAGCCGAAGCAATTCAGCTTATAAAAAATATTTAATATTATTTTTATTATTTTTAAGTCTTGCGGCATCAGGCTACAGAAAACCTGATGTGTATGTGATTGATGCCACAAAAAACGCTTATCTTCATAATAACATGGGGCTTCGCTATATGAACGAGCGTTTGTATTATGCCGCAATTCAGGAATTTAAAATTGCAATAAGTTTAAATCCGAATACTCAGGCAACTGCAGTATATTACAACAATATAGGAGACGCCTACATGGCAATCGGTTATCCCGCTATGGCACAACAGCCTTATGAAGATGCGGTAAAACAATACAGCCTTAATTTTCAATATTATCAGGATTTGGCTAAATGTTATAAGGTTTTGGGATTAGTAAATTCAAAAATAAAAGAATACAACAGAGAAGGCAACGCACTAAATAAGGTAATGCTCGGACTTCTGTATGCAGAAAACGGGAATTTAAAACGCGGAATAATAACGCTTGACGAATTTTCAATGTCCGAACCCGATTTGCTTATAACTCCGGCGGTAAAGCAATACTTAAAAGAATTAGTTAAACAAATCGATGCGATTTAAATTTCTTTCAAAATTATCGAGTTTATTATACGTTTTGTTAAACTCCTCGCATATATAATTTAAAAAAGGCAAAATCAAACCGACATGCCTGCAATCTTGCTCATTAAATTCGCAATAATCCCTTAAAATCGTAATATAACTATGAATAAAACTTAATTCCATCATAATATATTGCAGTTGGTCTTTTTCCATAGCGTCTCCTTTTGTAATTTAATTACAAGTTAATTATAAATAAATTACAATAAATTTACAATTGAAATTATAAAAAATATTACATATTATTACAATATAGTTGCAATAAAATTATAAAGAGGTTACATGTCTACAGAAAAGAAACGCTTTGTTTTACTAGTTGAATTAGAAATTTATGAAAAATTTAAAAAGTTAGCTGCAGAACAAAATCGTACTGCTGGAAATCTAGGAACTAAATTAATTAACGATTACGTAAAAGATTACGAAAAATAAAGGGTAAACTTCCCGCAACCTCCCCCGACACATTTAAGTTATGAGAAATAAGCGGAAAGGAGGTGATAAGATGACAAGGACATTAATTAAAAAAGTCCTAGCTGCACTAGGACTTCTATTAAGATTAATTTCCGAATTAATCTAGGGAAGTTATGAAAGCTCTAAAGGTCTAGCCACCTTTAGGGCTTTTCCCTATAAGTTTATTATAACTTATATTTAAATATTTTTCAAGTGGGCAAGTTCATCCTCTTTTGTCATATTTGGATTTTTTAATTTTTGTTTCAGTATTTCATCAAATATTTCCTGATATTTTGGCGACGGCTTTATACCCAGATTTTGCAGGTCTTTGCCCGTAACTGATATTTTTATATTGCGTAAATCGTCTAAATAATGCCGTGCACCTGCTTCATCTTTCAAAATTCCATACAGCAAAACACTTTCAATATGAGCATTTTCAAAAGTCTTATAAAGTTCAAAGTCGTCTTGCAAAATTCTTTTCGGCACATCATCAAGAATTTTTTGCTCAATTTTTGTAAGAGGCAGACGTGATAAATCCCCGAGCACTCCCGCATAAACAAGCCAAATAGCAGCCATGCAGTCAGGCAGCTGAGCAGTTAAGTATTCATTTATTAGATTTTCTATATTTGTTTTAGGAAGTTGAACATCATTTTCTGTCACCAGTTTATAAATTTTTTCATTAATAAATTTTTCAAATGCAACCTGAGAATTAAGGTTAAACGTTTCAATAAGCTCCTTTTTAACACGCTTATAACTCATATCATAATTTATATTTGACAAATATTCTTCCTGTAAAAGGCGTGTATGTTTATCAAGTTCAAAACCAAAACGTACAGAAAACTTTAATCCTCTTATAATTCTTGTAGGATCATCAATAAAGCTTTCATCATGTAATACACGCAATTTTTTATTTTTTAAATCATCAAGTCCGCCTGTATAATCAACAATTTCGCCTGTAGCAACGGATTTTGCAAGCGCGTTAATCGTAAAATCGCGGCGCATAACGTCTTCCTTTAAAGAACATCCTATTTTCTCCACAAAGGGCAGGTGTCCTTTACGCGGATAACTTTCCGAACGCGTTGATGCAAAATCAACAATAACTTCATCCTTCTCCCCGTCGTGGGAGAAGGTGTCTGAAAGACGGATGAGGGGGGAAAGTTTTACCCTGACCGTACCGAAATCAGGATTTTTTTGAATAACTTTCCCGAAACGCGTACAGTATTCAATTGCATTCCCTACATACGTTATGTCAATATCAAAAGATTTTCGACCGAGAAATTCATCACGCACAACCCCGCCGATATAAAACAATTTGTTTGAAGTATCCTTTATATTGATGATTTCCATAACAGCAATTTTAGCGTAAAATGGAAGAATAGTAAACATGCCTCCCTTGTGAAAGGGAGTGGGAACCGCATAAGCGGTGGAAAATAATCTTAATTGTAAAATATAGCCTCCCTTGTGAAAGGGAGGGGGACCGCGTAAGCGGTGGAGGGATTAAAAATGCTACAGGAAGCTTCACGTGCTATAAATTCAGCTTTTAATAACAGTTTTATAAAAAAGTTAAGCCAGTATCTTCACGACTGTGTAAGAGAAGAAGTAAAAAGTTCGACTTTCAGAAACCTTAAAGGAGATAAGGATAACAAATGGATTTTCCTAAAAGGAGAAGAACAGCTTTTTTCAACCGGAGCAGAATACGTATCTCTTGACGGAAGCGATCCCAAACTCACTGAACTTATGATACAAAGCGATTTGGGACAAAAAGATAAATATCTTATTTATGGTTACCTGTTTTTAGTTGGAAAAAGCTCGAAATCAAAAAAACACAATGAATTTCTAACCCCGCTTTTATACATGCCCTGCAAACTTGAAAGAAACGGAGTAAACATCAACTGCCTTCCGCTTGATGAGGTTTTATCACTGAATACGGGTGCGCTTGCAGCTTTAATGCGTAAAAACGATGATGAAGACGAGGTTGATTTACTGCTTGAAGGAATTCTTGACGTTGTCCCTGATTTACCTATAACGCAGGAAAAACTGGATATTTTTCTAACAACGCTAAAGTCTCTTGTCCCTGAAGTTGAAATCGCTGAAAATATCGGAGATTACAAGGAAGACGACAATATTACGAAGGCTAAAGATTTCTACAAAGAAAAAATTGACGGCGAGAACCTTGATGAAATAATTGAGGAAGAAACCGAGCAGGAAAAACAAAAAGTAAAGCTTGAAAAAGTTGCCGTAACTTATCAGAGTGCAATTATTTTAACAAAGCGCCCATCTGTTACGGCAGGCGTATTGCATGAACTTACACAGATTGCAGAAAAGCCTTCAGGAGTTTACAGAGAAACAGCATTAAGCATAATCAACGAAGAATATGCACAAAGCAAAGAAAAATCAGTTCCTTTAAAGGATATGAATAAAATTACGGATTTCTACCCGATAACCCCGCTTTCTTTAAGCGACAGCCAGTTACAGGTAATAAAAAACATTGATAACAGCAAATTTGTAGCTGTTCAAGGGCCTCCCGGAACAGGTAAATCACAGACAATCGTAAACCTTGTAGCTCACTTAGTAGCAAACGGGAAGACAGTTCTTGTGGCTTCCCGTATGGACAAAGCAGTTGATGTTGTAGCAGAACGCCTAAATGAACTTGGAGCAAGCCACATGGCACTTCGAGCAGGACGTTTGAACTATCAAAGACAATTAAGTGAAGAATTAAATAATCTGCTTTCACAAAACAGCGATCTTGATGAAGGCGTTGAAGATATCCTTCTTGTTGATGCAAAAGATATGAAAGATCATCTTGACATGCTTAAAAATATGGAAGTTAAGTCAGAAACCATAATTAAGCTTGAAAAAGACTGGCACGACAAATTGTTGGAAGTTGAAGAACAGGAAAAACTTCTTGGCAAAAAAGAATTCATCAAAAAAAGCCTGAAAAAAGGTGAAATTGATATTGTCGCGGGAATTATAAAAGTTCTTGAACATAATATGGAAAAAGCAGGCTTTATCTCCAAAATAGCAAACTTCACAAGCCTCGGTCAACTCAAAAAAATTCTGAACTTAAAAGAATTTGAAGTTAATTATGATAATCTCGGAAAACTTAAACAAGAACTTGATTTTGCCAGCATGGAATGGGCATTGAGAAAAATAGAATCTGATATTCAAAAAACAGGCAATCTCCACATGCTCTCCGAACAGATTAGAACAATGAAACGCAAGCAGAAAACACTTGCAACAAATATTTTGAAAAACAAACGCCGTGAAGCATTAAAAGAACTTCTCCGCGATGAAAATAAACGCAGAAGATTGAAAGTTCATGCAAAATCGCTTGTAACTAACAGAAAACGCCTGCAAACAAATATTCTTGAAGAAGAAGATTTTAAGCCGCTTCTGGAAGCCTTCCCCTGCTGGTGTGTAACCACTTATGCAGTATCGGACTCACTTCCTCTTAAACCCGGAATGTTTGATGTGGCAATCATTGATGAAGCATCACAATGTGATATTGCAAGCTGTTTCCCGATACTTTTCCGCGCAAAACGCGCCGTAATCGTCGGCGATGACAAACAATTACCACACCTTTCATTCTTAGAAAAAGCAAAAGAACAATCATTCTTAAGTCAATATGGAATTCCTGACAAATACCAGCTTATGTGGCGTTTCAGAACAAATTCAATGTTTGATTTGGCAGATTATTATTCTATGAATTCAGTTATGCTTGACGAACATTTTAGAAGTCTTCCGCCAATTATTAACTTTTCAAATCACGAATTCTATAACGACAGAATTCGCGTTATGAGAAAAGACAAATCGGAAGACAAAGTTCTTGAACTTGTAGAAGTTCTTGACGGGAAAGTTGATTTTGATGCAACAAGAAATTTACCTGAAATCGAAGCACTTGTAAAAAGGTTACATGAAATAATCATAGAAGACGAACGTCAAAACCCTGATAACCCTGTATCTGTAGGTATAATCTCACCTTTCCGAGCACAGGTTGAACAGTTGAAAGTGTCTGTTTCAAAGGTTCTATCAGATTACATGATAAAAAAACATCAGATAGAAATCGGTACCGCTCACACATTTCAGGGTGACGAACGTGATATTATGCTGATTTCATGGGCTTTTGCCGATAACAGCTATATGCAAAGCCTAACATTCCTGCAAAAACCAAACCTGTTTAACGTTGCGATAACCAGGGGGCGAAACAAAGTTATAAACTTTATTTCACGCAATCCTCGAGAACTCCCCGAAGGTCATTTCAGGAATTACATATCCTATATGCAAAATTATCAAGACCGTAAACAGGCAATGCTTTCAGGTGGTATAGATGAAAACATTTACAAGAACCCGCTTGAACGCGAAGTTGCAGAAAAAATAAGAGAATTAGGCCGCAAAGTTATTGCAGGCGCAGAAATTGCAGGCTTGAGCGCGGATTTACTTGTTGATGATAAATTTGTAATCGAAGTTGATGGTCTTGAAGATAAGAATGGCGACAGAATTTCAAATATGAAAAAACAGGCAATAATAGAACGCTCAGGCTACAAAGTCAAACGTATAACTTTCAGAGAATGGCAGTATTCCCCAAAAGCCTGCCTTGACAGAGTGTTAATTGAAGAATAAAACTTACCAAGGATAATCGTCTAGAATTTCCCAGCCGTCAGACATTATTTTTCCGCCACAGGCACGTGCATTTTCTGTTTCATTTTTTATCGTATTGACAGTACAATTATTTTTCACCCCAAAACCTGATATAACACCTCTAGACATATCTATCACAAACTGAAATACATCTTTTCCTATTATATTTGGCTTTTTAGAACCATTCAAATCAATTGACAACAGCTGCAATTTATATGGATTATCAAGAGTCGAATGAAAATGATAAGGTCGAATATAAGCATAAGTACCATCCCCATAAATAAATCCAGGAACATTATCTGCTTGCCCGTAATAAACATAATTATTTTTATTCGCAACACTTGCATATCCTGTAATATCATAGCCGCATTCATTCATAGTTGTGCACACTTTAATTGTCTTTATATAAGGTTTCCAATATGTTTCAAAATACTTTAAGTTATCTTGATAAGAACTTGAAGGTTCTGTGAGCACCCAGCTTGAAGCATCCCCAAAATCATACTGAGCTTGAACTAAAGCCTGTGCAAAAGTTGAATATGCCTTTTTTAACTGAGTTGATGTTTGCTTTTTCTGATAATTGATAATAATTGCAGGCATAGTCAAAGCAGCAACAACTCCTATAATACCAAGTGTTATCAAAACTTCTGCTAAAGTAAAAGCTTTACTCATATTATTACTCCTTATAATTTGTCACTCATGGCGACAGTCACTGTCAGTAACATAGCATAAAATATAAATATGTGCAATGACTTTAAAAAAGAACTCGGTGTTAACATAAGGAAAATAAGATTAAATAAAGGTTTTACACAAGAAACCCTTTCACTTGAATCTACCGTTTCACGCTCGCATATTGCCATGATCGAAGCCGGGAAAAGGGATATAACTATAAGTGCACTATATAAAATATCTAGAGCTTTAGGAACCGATATGAAAGAGATTTTTTCATTCGATAACATAAATAAATTTAAATTTGATATCGAAAAATTTTATCAATAGCTCTATAAAAGTGTTTACATAATATAAAAATTTGTTTATAATGTATTTATGGTTAAACGAATTTTATTGGTTATTATAACATTTGCAGCTATTGTACAAAGCGTATATGCGGGAAATTTGCACTTTAACGGGCTTATAGCAGATGAAGCTCAAATTATTGCTCCTAATAATGAAGCAACATTAAACGCTCTTTTATATGATCTTCAACAAAAAACAAAGGCCGATGTTGTGGTTGTAACTTTAACAACACTTGACAATCAGCCAATAGAAGATGCGGCTATTAATATCGGACGAAAATATAAAATTGGAGATAAAAAGCTTAATAACGGTGCTGTAGTACTCGTTGCTCCAAATGACAGACAGGCAAGAATTGAAATAGGATACGGACTTGAAGGTGCTGTTACTGATGCACATGCAGGAAGAATTTTAGATGATTACATGATACCGTACTTCAAACAAAACAACTACGAAAAAGGTATTATGGATGGAACAACCACACTTGCAGTTGACATTGCAGAATCCTACGGAGTACAAATATCCGCTTCTAAACCAATCCCACCGAAAAACGACAAAGGTTCAGGTATGATGATTTTATTATTCATAATAACATGGATTTTCATATATGCTGCAATCACTCAAAGCGGCGAAAACGGTGCAGAATTTGATTTTAGCGACGGCTCTTTTGGAAGAAGACACAGAAGACGCGACAGCTTCCACAGCAGCAGTTTTGGCGGCGGATTTGGCGGTTTCGGCGGCGGCGGCGGATTTGGCGGCGGCGGAGCATCAAGAGGCTGGTAAAACAATCTTTACACAATCATAAAGGAGATATCATGAAAAACACAGGTTTAATTATTTTAGGAGTTCTAATCCTTGCAATAATCGCTATTGCAGGATTTTTCATCGGAACTTACAACAAATTACAGGTTATGGACGAAAACGTTACAGCAAGCTGGTCACAGGTAGAAAACCAGCTTAAAAGAAGAAATGATTTAATCCCAAATCTTGTAAGCACAGTTAAAGGTTACGCAAAACATGAAAACGAAATTTTCACAAATATTGCAAACGCACGCTCAAAATTGTCAGGAGCAATGAATTCAAATGATGTTAAAGCGGTACAACAAAGTTCAAATGAATTAAACAGTGCACTTTCAAGACTGCTTCTCGTTGTAGAAAATTATCCTAATCTCAAAGCAGATAAAGCGTTTACAGGTCTGCAAGATGAACTTGCTGGAACAGAAAACAGACTCGCTGTTGCAAGAAGGGATTACAATGAAAGCGTAAAAACTATAAATACAATTATAAGAACATTCCCAACATCACTTGTAGCTGCTGTTTCAGGAATCAAGTCAAGAGACTATTTTGAAATTACAGAACAAGAAAAACAAACTCCAAAAGTTGAATTTTAAACAAATAAAAAGCCCTCTATTTTAGAGGGCTTTTTAAATATCTATTTTTGATTTTTCAGAACCTATTCAGCCTCTTTTATAACTACAGAAGCATTCTGACCGCCAAATCCGAATGAATTTGACAATGCAATATGAATGTCTGCTTTTCTTGCTTTATGCGGAACATAATCAAGGTTACCTACTTTTTCGTCCTGATTATCAAGGTTAATCGTCGGAGGAACAATTCCTTCATTAATAGCTTTTACGCAAGCAATACATTCAACAGCGCCTGTTGCACCAAGTAAGTGCCCGTGCATTGATTTTGTAGAACTTACAAGAAGCTTTTTATTTTCATCTTTGCTTCCGAATAAACCTTCAATAGCTTTCGATTCTGCGATGTCACCCAAGCCTGTGCTTGTTCCGTGAGCATTGATATAATCAACATCTTGAGGTTTCAAACCGGCATCTTCAAGAGCAAACTTCATGGAGTTTGTAGCACCTTTCCCCTCAGGATCAGGAGCAACAACGTCGTAAGCATCTGCAGTCTGCCCATATCCGACAACTTCGCCATAAATCTTAGCACCGCGTTTTTTAGCATGTTCATATTCTTCAAGAATAAGAACACCGGCACCTTCAGACATAACAAAACCATCTCTGTCAACATCCCACGGACGTGAAGCCTTCGTTGGTTCATCATTACGTTTAGATAACGTTCTAGCACTTGAGAACGCGCCTATACCTACATCACAGATTGTAGCTTCACATCCGCCGGCAACCATAATATCAGCATCACCGTACTGAATTGAACGGAAAGCATCGCCGACTGTGTGTGTACCTGTAGCACAAGCAGAAACTACAACTTTATTTAATCCTTTAAAACCATATTTCATAGAAATACGACCTGATGCCATATTAACAATCATCATAGGAATTGTAAACGGAGAGCATTTATTCGGTCCTTTTTCAAGAATTCTGATATGGTTATCTTCAAAAGTTCTGAAACCGCCTGCTGCAGAACTAACCATAACACCGATTTTATAAGGATCTACATCTTTAACTTCTTCTAATTTTGCATCTTTAATAGCTTCATCAGCAGCAATCATTGCAAACTGAATAAATCTATCCATTTTTTTAGCTTCTTTAGGATCAAGATATTCCTCAGGGTTAAAATTTTTACATTCACCTGATATTTTTACAACGTGCTTATCAATATCAATAAGTTCCGAAGTACTAATTCCACTTTTTCCTTCAACAAGACTATTCCAAAATTTATCGACACCGACACCAAATGGTGTAACCGCTCCAAGTCCTGTGATAACTACTCTTCTTTTTGTCATCTCTTTACCTTTTTAAAACTAACTTTGAAATATACGAGGGGAAAATTAATATTCAATTTTCGCCCTCGTAACTTTTTATAAAATTCTCACTCAGAAATCTAAGTGGCTACGGAGTAGCGACTATTTGTGAGAGTCGATGTAGTTAACTGCATCTTGAACAGTTTGAATTTTTTCAGCTTCTTCATCAGGAATTTCGCAACCGAATTCTTCTTCGAAAGCCATAACTAATTCAACTGTATCTAAAGAGTCAGCACCTAAGTCAGCTGTGAAGCTAGCTTCCGGAGTAACTAATGCTTCATCAACGCTTAATTGATCTACTACAACTTTTTTAACTTTTTCAAATGTACTCATTTCTAATTTCCTCATAATTTAAATTGTATACTATACTATTTGTTCTCTAATATTATACTTAGAGCAAGATTTTTTTGCAAGAAATTTACAATCCTGCGCCCATATTGTTAAAAATCTTTACTTTTACTATATGATTAAAGCGCCTGCAACTTCGATTGCTTGTCCTGAAACGTAATCAGCATCAAGAGCAAGATATTTTACTGTTTTTGCGATATCTTCAGGAGTTCCTAATCTCTTCATAGGAATAGCTTTCAAGTATTCATCAATATTAGGAAGATTTGCAGTCATGGCAGTTTGGATAAATCCCGGACAAACTGCGTTAACTCTGATATTTCTAGAACCGAATTCTTTTGCAAGAGTTTTTGTCAAACCGATTAAACCAGCTTTAGAAGCTGAATAGTTTGCCTGACCCGGGTTTCCGTGTAAACCTACAACGCTTGACATGTTAATAATTGAACCTTGACGAGCTTTCATCATGTGCTTAATAACAGCGTGAGTTACACAGTAAGCACTTGTAAGGTTAATTTTGATAACTCTTTCCCATTGTTCCATATCCATTCTGATAAATAAACCGTCTTTTGTAATACCGGCATTATTTAATAAAACATCAATTTTTCCATGTTCTGCAATCATTTTATCAACATTAGCCTGAACAGCTTCTGAATCAGATACATCAAAACTATAGAAATAAGCATTAACTCCGCAAGCTTTAATTTCGTCTAAAGCCGGTTGAGCTTTTTCTGCGTCGCAAATATCATTAATAATAATGTCACATCCTGCTTTTGCAAGTTCTAATGCACAAGCTAAACCGATACCACGAGAACCGCCTGTTACCAATGCAATTTTTCTTTCTGTCATTAATTTTCTCCTTATTAATTATCGGATTTTACTCCTAACTATACACACAGCAATTCTTCTTTTAAAGATTGAATTGTCGCATCTAAAGATGCTTTGTCATAAATATTAAATACTTTTGCTTCAGGTGCAATTTTCTTATTCAAACCTGCAAGAACTTTACCTGGTCCAATTTCAACAAAAATTTCAACACCTTCAGATGCCATTTTTTGAATTGTTTGTGTCCAATGTACTGATGAACAAATTTGTTTTGGCATTTTTTCTCTAAAATCAGCACTTTCTGTAGACGCCTTTGCATCAACGTTTGTAACTACAGGAACTTTTGCATTATGCAATCCCAACTCAGACACAAAGCCAACAAATTCTTTGCTTGCATTTTCCATAAATTTAGAATGGAATGCGCCTGATACAGGAAGTGGGACTACTCTTCTTGCACCTTTTGCCAACAAAATTTCTCCTGCTTTTGCAACAGCATCATTGTCGCCTGTAATTACAACCTGAGCAGGTGAATTGTAGTTTGCAACGTCTACATAACCAACACTTGACGCTTCTTTCAAAGCTTCTTCCAATGCACCAGCAGGAGCATTCAAAATTGCAGACATCGCGCCTCCGGTTGCAGAAGCACTCATTAAATCTGCTCTTTTTTGGATTGCTTTTAAAGTAGTGTCTAAATCCATTACACCTGCACAATACATTGCACAGTATTCACCTAACGAATGCCCTGCAACATAGTCAGGATTAATATCACACTTAGATTTTAAAGCTTCCAAAGCAGCGATAGACATTGTTACAATACAAGGTTGGGTATTAACTGTTTGTTTTAAAGCGTCTTCAGGACCTTCAAAACACAATGTCGTAATACTTTTACCTAAAACTTTATCTGCCGTATCAAAAACAGATTTTGCACTTTCAAAATTATCATACAAGTCTTTACCCATGCCAACGGCTTGAGACCCTTGTCCGGGAAATAGAAAAGCGATTTTCTTACTCATTGTTTACTCCTTATTTAATTTTTCAGCTTGTTTTACGAATACATCATCATTCAACAAACCTAATTTTTCTTTGCAGAATTCACACTCAACTTTAATTGGTTTACAGGAATAAATGGTGTCTTTCTTTGCTTGTTTAAGCTTTGCTATAACAGCGGGATTACCAAAATCCATGACATCCGAAAAACCTGACAAACGTGCAAAACCTGATTTATATCCGCTAATCTTTCCAATTCCCATTAGCAAATACCTTCTCTAAGTCTTACAATTGCACCGCCCCAAGTCATACCTGCACCAAATCCGCAAAGTACAGCTGTAGTTCCAAGTTTTACGTTTCCTTTTTCTACGCTTTCTGCTAATGCAATAGGGATAGAAGCAGCTGATGTGTTGCCGTAATATTTGATATTTGTAACAACTTTGTCATCAGAATAGCCTAATCTTTCTTGTACAGCCTGAATGATTCTGATATTAGCCTGATGCGGAATTAAATAATCAATATCTTCAGCCTTCATTCCTGCATTAGAAATTAATTCTTCCACGTAATGCGGCAAAATTTTAGCAACAAATGTATATACACCGCGTCCGTTCATTCTTATACCTTTTGGTTTTTCTTCATATTGTTCTACCAAAGGACAGTTTTTGCCGTCAAATGAAAGTTCAATTAAATTTCCGTAATTTCCGTCAGCCTTGATATCAATTGCAATAATATCGTCAATACCGTCTTCTGCTTGAGTAACAACCATAGCCCCGGCACCGTCACCAAATAAAATTGAAGTTGATCTGTCTTCCCAATTTACTAAACGAGAATTATTATCAGTTGCAACAATCAAAATATTTTTGTACATTCCAGATGCAACATAAGCTCTTGCAATACTTAAACCATAAATTAATCCTGAGCAAGCTGCTGTAATATCAAATGCAGGAATTTGAGCTTTTATACCTAATCTTTGATGAATATGACAAGCGATTGCCGGATATAAATCAGGTGGAGCAGAAGATGCTGCAACTATTAAATCAATATCATCAGGATTCATTTTAGCTTTTTCCAAAGCTCTTTGAGCTGCTTCAAATCCTAAATCAATTGCGTTTTGTTCACCTGAAACTACGCGCCTTTCTTTAATACCTGTACGAGTATAAATCCATTCATCAGACGTTTCATATAATTTAGTTAAATCATCGTTAGTAATAACTGTTTCGGGTAAACTGTATCCTACACCCGCAATTCTCAACGGAATTAATTTATCTGTCATATATTTTATTCCTCATAAAACTTAGCTATTTTTTCGTTAACACCTGTTTCTACAGCATGTTTTGCAACTCTAACGGCATTCTTAATTGCATAAGCCTTACTTCTGCCGTGAGAAATTACGGTAATACCTTTTACACCTAAAAGCAATGCACCACCGAATTCTTCATAGTTAATTTTTGTATAAATTCTTTTCATAAAAGGTTTTGCAAGAAGTCCGATAATTTTACCTGCCAAATCAGCTTTAAATTCTTGTTTCAACATTCTAAATAACATCTGCGAAGTACCTTCGGTAACTTTTAACGCAACGTTGCCGACAAATCCGTCACAAACAACGACATCACAAACACTCAAGAAAATTTCTTTTCCTTCAATATTACCTACAAAATTTAATTTTTCCTGCTGCTGTTCAAGAATTTTATAAGTAGCCTGAGCAAGTTCATTACCTTTACCTGCTTCTTCACCGATATTCAAAACTCCGATACGCGGATGTTCAATACCGAGAACGTTTTTAGAGAAAGTTGCGCCCATAATAGCAAACTGGTACAACATTTCCGGAGTACAATTACTGTTTGCGCCGCCGTCAATAACAACTATAGGTCTTTTAATAGTCGGTAGTGTTACAGCGATAGCCGGTCTGTCAATTCCCGGAATTCTACCCAAACCAAATAAACTTGATGCCATAGCAGCTCCTGTAGAACCTGCTGCAACAACAGCATCTGAACTTCCTTGAGCAACAGCATCAACAGCGAGAACAATAGATGACTTTTTCTTTTTACGAATAGCTTGCCCCGGAGCTTCACCCATTTCAATAACTTCAGAAGCATGGGTAATTTTTATATCAAGTTTAGACGTATCAATTTTCACACGATATTTAGCAGCTCCGCCTTTTCCGTAATCGGTCATAAAACCTTCATGGGAAATCTTATCGAGTTCCTGTTCAATTCTGTCCTGTTTCCCGACTAACTCAATTGCGACCCCGTATTCTTTAGCTGCCCATACAGCCCCTGCAACTATCTCGTGCGGAGCATGGTCACCACCCATTGCGTCTATTGCTATTCTCGTCATCTTATCCCTCTCAAAGTCTTATTTGTATAATTATACCCTGCCCCGTCACCCTGAATTAAGTTCAGGGTCTTATCATGTTTTGACAAGATGCCGAACCGAGTTCAGCATGACGTTAAGGTATTTTTTATTATTCAGCTTTTTCTTCAGTTTCAGAAGTTTCTTCTGCAGGAGCTTCTTCTTTTACTTCCTCAGCTTTTACTTCTTCAACTTTTTCAGCTTTCTTTGTTGATTTTTTAGCCGGTTTCTTTTCTTCTTTAACCGCTGTTTCTTCAACTCTGTCTTTAATGCTTACAGGTTTACCTTTGTAAGTTCCGCAAGCTGTGCACACTGTGTGTGTTAATACTGTTTCACCGCAGTTAGGGCATTTTGTAGTTTCCGGTTTTGTAGCTTTCCAGTTACTTCTTCTGTGTCCTTGTGCTGAATGTCCTGTTCTTTTCTTAGGTACTGCCATTTTTCTTTTTCCTTTTTTATTTTCTTATACTACTTATATTTCTTATTTCCCTTCGATTTTAATGTTTTTAAAAACATCTAATCTCGGGTCGGACAAATTTTCTTCTTTAAGAAATTTATCCCCATTACAATTTATACCACAAACTTTCTTATTTGGTAAATTTAATATTACAGATTGATACAATAAGTCATAAATATCAATTTCATCTGCGCCTTCAAGATCAGTTACAAACTGCCCGTCTTTCAGCTCCAATTCTTGCCCGTAGTCCTCTAAAAGAGTATTTTTTGCAAACATTTCATCAATGTCAAAATTCAATTCATACTCAAATTCTTTCAGGCATAAATCGCATTCAAGTTTAACAATTCCGTTAACCTTTCCTGTGATTTGAATAAATTCACCAAGTGATTTGATTTCCAAATCGGAGGTTATCGGAGAAACGCAATCTAACCCTTTAATTTTATCTTCAAAGTGAAATTCAAGGGATTTAGAAGGTGTATTTTCCAGTTCTTCGATTGAAATTTTGTAATCCATTAATTTATCCTACGTACTGTTCTTCTTGAATAGCAAGAGCTGCAACTTGATTTGATATAAAGCATACTTTTTTTAATGGGCCCAGCGTATCTTTTTCGATTAAGACGGCAGCGGCGCTTTTAACAGCCTGCTGTAATTCAGCGTATAATTCTTCAGGTTTTTCCACATACAGCACAAGAGGTGCTGTAGAACCTTTTAAGAATACCAGTACAGATGTTCTTTTTTTAATATTTTGAGCATTAAATTGTTGTGCCATTTTGCACTCCTTTTATTTATTGATACAAGTATTTTAGATTATAAAACAAAATCGGATACATTGTCAATTTTATAACATAATATATGTTATGAGTATAAAAATGTTATTAATTAAATAATAAATATTATTGAATAATTTATCTCCGATGGGTCTTCCAGACAGGGGAACTTTTTATGGAAAAAGTTCCACAAAACCACCCACACGCTTCATTCGCTAATAATTTGTAGTGGCTCAACTTAAATAGGCTTAACTCGCTAAAGCTCAAACAAAAGCCTATTTGAAAATTGTTTCGCCTACAATTATTGCTCATTACGCTATTGTGGGAAATCAATTAATCACTACTTAACGAAACAATGACAGAACGAGTGTTGTCTGAGCGGTAAAATTTTTGATTCTGAAACAAGTTCAGAATGACTAAAATATAGCGAGTTCACTCGTTTCAAGTTGAGTTTAGTAGTGATTAAACGGTTAGCGTGTTTTCTTTTCTTATGTATATTCTTTTCTTTTGCATCGCAACAAAAGAAAAGAATATACAACAATAAAAATTATTGGATTTTATACTCATAACATATATTATGCAAAAAGGCAGGACTAAAAAATCCTGCCTTTTTATAATTTTTCAACTATCAAAACTATTTCATTAATTTCATAGTTTTTTCGATAATTTCATTTAAGCTGTCAGCTTTTAGTGAAGCACCGCCGATTAAAGCACCGTCAATATCTGATTTAGACATCTGTTCTTCAATTGTTGAAGGTTTAACAGATCCGCCGTAAAGAATTCTGATAGCATCAGCTGCAGATGCACCTGCAACTTCTTTTACAACATTTCTAATCATAGCAATTACTCTGTTAGCTTCATCAGCATCACAAGTTTTACCAGTTCCGATAGCCCAAATCGGTTCGTATGCAATAACTGATTTTGCAACATCTTCTGAAGAAATACCTTCTAATGCAGCTTTAATTTGAGATGCAATGTGAGAGTCTGTAACATTAGCTTCTCTTTGTTCTAATGTTTCACCACAGCAGATGATAGGAATTAATCCGCCGGCTAAAATAGCTTTTGCTTTTTTGTTAATCATTTCATCAGTTTCTGAGAAATATTGTCTTCTTTCAGAGTGACCGATAATTACATAATCACAACCTGCATCTTTCAACATTTCAACAGAAATTTCACCAGTATAAGCACCTGATTTTTCCCAGTGGCAGTTTTGACCGGCGATAGAAATTTTGTTACCGCCGCATCCGCAATCACATCTTACAGCTTCTACTGCTGCAATTGATGTAAATACAGGAGCAATTACAATTGTTGGTAATTGTACTGCTGTATAATCTTTTACAAAATTTTTAACACCTTCAAAAACTTCTTTAGCTTCTGCACGGCATAAATTCATTTTCCAGTTTCCTGCAATAATAGGTTTTCTAGACATAATATTCTCTCCTTTTCCTTTAATTAATTATTATTATATGAGGAAAATATTTTATTGCAACGAGTTAAACTTGAAATTTATAAAAACATAGGTTCTAATAAAAAATAGGTGCGAGAGGATTGCGTTCCTCTCTTTAAAAGCCCCGTTATGATTGTTTTAGAACTAGTAGTATCAAAAAGATTATTACTAGTTCTTCTGTATTTACAATCACATTTATCCTCCCTTTCCTCTATCGGTTTAACAAATTTGAAGTTTGTGCCGCAGAGGTAAGTTAATGATATCAGGGTTTACCCGATTATCATTTTATAAATACAGTCAAAACTGTCATGCTGAACTCGTTTCAGCATCTGTTATATTTGAGCCCCTGAAATAAATTCAGGGGAACAATAGTATATAATAACGTCATTCAGAGGGCGTCAGCCCGATAAATCCAGCTGATGTTTTAATAAACAAAGGCTGGATTGCTTCGCGTTAGCTCGCAATGACTTATTATTTTGTCATTCTGAACTTGTTTTAGAATCTCAAGTAAAAATTAGAGACCCTGAAACAAGTTCAGGGTGACGATTTATGCGATATTTATTGTAAACATGTTATACCTTACAATTAAAATTCTGTCATTATATTTAAAAAAAAGAGGGTAATATACCCTCTTTTTTTAATTTATCACCTGACACAGCGGACATTGTTCACATTGGACTTAGCGTTCCTGTTGCGGTTGCCATTGTTGAAATTCTGGTTCCAACCCAACTCTGCGGAAGCCTCAGAGGCAGACCAATAGTTGCCTGACGTGGAACAGCGGATTAACACACTTTTATTTCGAATCTTTCAAAATAAAAGTTTTCTGCAAGGTGCAAAACTTTGGTTGAATTCTTTAACAACCACCGCTGACGAGATAAATTTGAGCACACCCTGTTACACCTTGGCATAAGCAGGCTCCGGCTCAATTTCAAAGGATGATTTCAGCCATCCTTGAGCTTGTTTTGCAATAGAATATGTTTTTTCGATTAAAGCACAGTATTTTGCTTGCGTGATTATTTTCAAATCAAAAGAAATACGCAAAAACAAATCCAAAAATTGAACTTGATTTATGATTTCGCAAATAAAATTTTTTTTATCTTTAGCGCTGTTTGCTTTATATATTAAAACAAGTAGTTCTATAACATGGTTTTGAATTTTTTCGCCTAATGAAAATTTAAAATCACGCGGAAAATCTTTTGTTGTGTTCATCAATTCGACAAGCAAGTCGTATGCTGTTTTATAAATAGGCAGATGTTGGTATTGGGCCATATTATTCTCCTATAATCCTTTATTTGTAAAGTTTCATGTAGTACTTATTCCTTAAAACTTGCTCTATATAAGTTTTTGTGGTATAATAAATGTTGTAAATTATTGATATTAGTTAATTTAAGGAGGCTTTTACTACGCAAAAATATTCGCGCTAAATAATTGAATAATTAAATAACTTATCTCCTGACACAGCGGACATTGTCCACACCGGACTTAGCGTACCTGCCGCGGTAGCCATTGTAGAAATACTGGTACCAACCCAACTCTGCGGAAGCCTCAGAGGCAGACCAATAGTAGCCTGACGTGATTCCTAAAAGGTTGCCGTTGAAATACATAGCTAAAAGTTCATCGCGATTAGGAAGTGTATATTCTTTATCAAGAGCTGCACAGCTTGCTCCGGCATTATAAAAACTGGCATTCTGTGTATTGCGTTTATGGACATCAGGAGCTACAGCTGTAGTTCGAACGTCTGGATACATAATCGTTACGAAACCTATGTCTTTACCTACTTTATTCGGTCCTTTTAGTCCATTCATATCATATATTGCGTTTACACAGACTCTGTCTTGTCCCCAATGATTTGCATCTTTGTTATCACTCATACAAGATGGGTTATAAAATAAATTTACGGCATACCCGTTACCCATTACAAAACCATAACTTGTTGAAGATGGATCTATTGCATCACCCGATGACATACCCGCAGCAAGTTCACTTATTTTTACAGGCATTGTCATCTTTTTCCCTGCTAAAGAAATTATTTTATTCGCACCTGTTTCAATCCCACAATCTCTTAAGCTGTTATTGCCACAAGTTTTAGCAATCTGAAGATGCTTTTTTAAATAATTTTCAACAAAGTCTTCTGCATTTTTTGCAGATTGAACATCACCATGAATACTTATAATCCTTACGGCTTCACCTATAGATGCAAGAGCTTTTTTGCGTGCAACTGCATATTCTTTGTCACGGGTTTCATTGATGATGGTTGGTAAGGTCAATGCAGCTACCACGCCAATTATTCCGATTGTCAATAACACTTCTGCTAGTGTAAAAGCGCGGCGGCGAGTTTTAAGTGACTGCACAAAATGCGCAAAACCTTCTGCATACTTCAATACTTTTTTACATACAAAATTTTTCTCTCTCATAGCATTACTCTTTCCTTTTTTATATTAGCCATTTGGATAAATTATACTACTTAACAGATAATATTGTCAAGATAATATTACCCATAGAATCATTAAATTTTATAACTATATTAAGGATAATAATTACTCAGGTGAAATATGTATCAGATTAAAAGACTCTTAGGAGCAAAAATTAAATCACTGCGCAACCAAAAAGGAATTACACAAGAGTATTTTGCAGAACAAATAGGAATAAGCCCCAGAAGCGTAAGCTTTATTGAAAACGGAAAAAATTACCCTGCCCCTGAAACTCTCGGAGCAATCTGTCAAATACTCAATGTCGAACCTTACAAATTATTTTTATTTCCTATTGATAAAACCCCTTTTGAAATTAAACGTATTTTAATTAACAAAATTAATGAAGATGATGATTTCGCTCTATTTCTATATGACTACGCAAAACAACTGTTAATTTAGTAAACTCACTGTCGCATTTAACAAATAAATTTATGCATTGAAGACAGATTTCTTTTCTTAACCTGTATCCGTTTGTATTTCTTAGCATACCCAGGTAACTGTTTATCGTTGAACAGAAAGTTTCAAGCTCACCTTCATAAAACCAGTGTTCATTTAATTTTTGTTCTCTGATTATTTTAAAAATTCTTTTAATTGTTTTTTGCCTTAAATTTATTCTGTACGGCTTTACAACAAAACCTACAAAGTCTATTCCTTTATCAACCTTATTTATTAATTTTTTATTCTGATGAAGTTCAAGATTAAGACGTTCTTTTAAAAATACGGTTAAATCCTTATGCACGTCATTCAAGTATTGCGGACTTTTATGCATAATCACAAAATCATCAACATATCTGCAGTAATATTTACATTTTAAATGATGTTTTACATATTGATCCAACACATTCAAATATACATTGCTGAAAAACTGACTTGTAAGATTGCCTATAGGTAAACCTTTATCGGACTGAGTGTGCCAAAGACTTTTATATTTAGGCAGAAAGTCAAATTTATATGCCGGAGATTTTATGCAGACACTGGTTTTAGGATTATGAAAAATTACCTGTTTTATAAGACTAAGCACCCATTCTTCATTCACAAATTTTTGAATTTCATCATATAAAATATTTTTGTCAATACTTACAAAAAAATTCTTCAAATCCGCTTTTAAAAAATAAGCTGTTTCGGTATAATTATGAGTTACCGACTCTGCATGAGCTCTAACGGACTTTACGGCGTTAGTTGTTCCCCTGTCAGGAATACAGCTGTATGTGTCTTTAATAAACCTTTTATAAAATTTGTCTTTAATCTCGTTATAAATAAGGTGGTGTACAATTCTGTCTCTAAAATCAGCAGCCCAAACTTCGCGGGGTTTCGGGTAAAGCACAATGAAACATATACTCTGCCCGATTTTATACTCCCCGCTTACCAAATCTTCATACAGCCTAAAAAGATTTTGTTCAAGATTATACTCGAACATCAACGCATTAATAGTATTGCGCTTATGCTTCCTGCAATCAAGATAAGCTTCAAAAAGCTTTTCAAATGTTAACCCCATAATATGTTATTATAGAAATCCTGAAAATTATTATTCAATTAGACGAAAAGGTATTTTCATGATAAAATTAACTTATGTTTACAGGGATTGTAGAAGAAACAGGATTTATAAAAAACTTTGACGGACACAAACTTATCGTTGAATGTGCAAAGGTTTTAAAAAATACTCAAATTGGTGACAGTATCGCAATTGACGGATGCTGTCAGACTGTTGTTGCAATCGGCAAAAACACGTTTCAAGCTGACGTCAGCTCAGAAACTTTAAAGATTACAAAGGGATTTGAAACAGGAGAGTGTGTTAACCTTGAACGTGCCTTAACACCACAGACAAGAATGGGCGGTCATATTGTACAAGGACATGTTGACGGAACAGCAAAATACTTAGGAAATATGACATTTGAAGTGCCCAAAGAACTTGACAAATACATTGTCTACAAAGGCTCAATTACCGTAAACGGTGTCAGCTTAACTGTTTCTAAAAACCAAAATAATACGTTCAGTGTTGCAATTATCCCCCATACATTAGAAAATACCAACCTAAAATATTTAAAAATCGGAGATTCGGTGAATATTGAAACTGATATTTTAGGCAGGTATGTTGAAAAATTTTTATCAACGAAAAATAATAATATTACAGAAGATTTTTTGAAAGAAAACGGGTTTATGTAAAATGGAAAATTTTAAATTTGATAAAATTGAAGATGCTTTAGAAGATTTTAAAAACGGCAAAATGATTATCGTTGCAGACGATGAAGACAGAGAAAACGAAGGTGACTTAATTTGCTCAGGGCAAATGGTCACTCCTGAAATTATTAAATTCATGGCAGAAAACGCAAAAGGACTTATCTGCCTTGCAGTCTCAAGCGAAATTGCAGAAAAAATGCAGCTTCACCAAATGGTTGAACAAAATACGGAAAGCATGAGAACAGCCTTTACTGTAAGCATTGATGCCCATGAAAAATACGGAGTAACAACAGGAATTTCAGCATTTGACAGAGCAAAAACAATAGAAGTTTGTCTTGCACCTGACGCTCAGCCGTCTGATTTAAGACGCCCCGGTCACTTATTCCCTTGTGTTGCAAGAAAAGGCGGAGTTCTTACCCGCACAGGTCATACTGAAGCTGTTGTTGATTTAGCAAGATTATGCGGACATATTCCGGCAGGCCCTATGTGCGAAATTATGGGGAAAGACGGACATATGGCAAAACGTGATGAATTATATGAATTTGCTAAAAAACATGGAATTAAGTTCATTTCTGTCGCAGAATTAATCGCATACCGTTTGAAATCAGAAAAAATCGTAACCCGCGAAGCAGAAGCACATCTTCCGACACAATTCGGTGAATTTGAAATTTACGGATACGTTAACCACATAACAGGACAGGAAAGCGTTGCACTCGTTAAAGATGACGGTTCTGATAAAACACCTCTGATTAGAGTTCACAGCGAATGTTTGACTGGTGATATTTTCCACAGCCTAAAATGTGATTGCAATTATCAGCTTCATAGCGCGTTAGAGATGATTAACGAATACGGAAAAGGTGCGCTTATTTATATGAAAGGTCACGAGGGCCGCGGAATCGGTATTATTAACAAAATTAAAGCATATCACCTTCAAGAAGAAGGACAAGATACCGTCGAAGCTAATGTTTCTTTAGGATTTAAACCTGATTTAAGAGATTATGGTATGGGCGCGCAGATTATACTTGATTTAGGGTTTAACAATTTTAACCTTATAACCAATAACCCTAAAAAAATCGTCGGTTTGAAGGGTTACGGATTAACTGTACATGATATAGTTAAAATACCGCCGTATATCAATAAATTTAACGAAAGATATATGGAAACAAAAAAAGATAAAATGCACCATTTGCTGTAAATAAGGAATTAAGAAATGACAGTAGATAATAATAATTTTGAAGCAAGATTGCTGACCCCAAACGATTATAAAGGCTTTGCAACTATTTATAATGATTTTCGCAACAGAGCGGTCGAAGAATATATGTTTGAACTTGAGCCTTTGGGATTTGAGGATTTCGCCGATGCCGTTGAAAAAAAATTAATCGAATGCCTTGTGCTGTTCGATAACACTATACCGGTTGCGTTTCTTGTTTACACAACAGCAATCTCGGAAGCAATTGAATTAAATATAATCCATTCTTTCAAAATGGAAAACATGGTCGAACGCGGAATGTATTTGATAAAAAAATTCCTTGAACTTACAAAATCAGAAAGATTTGACAAAATCGTATGCTATCCGATGCTTGGAGAGCAAAAAAATCTTATTGGTGATATCGCCCGCTACGGGTTTAAATTTGTAGGAATTGCTGTTCTGAGATTTATGATGGCAGGAACAAATTCGAGGGAAATCCTAAAAATTACGCAGCTTTCCGAGCTTGACAAAGATTACAAACTCGTTGACTGGCAGTCTAAGTATTTTGAAGATGCGGTGGAAGTTGTTCAGGAAGGATTTGAAACCTCCGCCGATGCTCTTTTTGACCCGAGATTTAAAACAATTGAAGGAACAAGAGATATAATAGCCAAAATTGTTGACAATATTTATGCGGAATTCCTGCCCGAAGCAACAACCGTAATGCTTTATAATAACATCCCCGTAGGTTTTTGCTTTATGAACCTTACAGGCGGTAGAATTGCCAATATTCCGATTGTTGCAATAAGAAAAGAACATCAAGGCAAAGGGCTTTCAAAGCACATGCTTAAAAAATCTGTTGAAAAACTTATTGATTGGGCTGACAACGGAGAAAAACCTATCACAGAGGTTAACACAACAACCGAAACAAATAATTTTCAAGCTTTGAAAATGTACAGGCATTTAGGCTTTAAAGAAGATTATAATTATCCACAGTCATATTTGCCCGTAAAACAGTAATTTCAAAAAAAAAGGGAAAAGGTGCCGTTTATCGGCACCTTACTTCTAACTTGCATAAATTTTGTACTATTAAGCATTTAGCTAGAAGAAAAACTTTACTGGCTGAATCTGTTTTACACGACAGAAACTGTTAA